>OGIE01000059.1_pt1 | contig 133434 bp, 112 predicted proteins | sample 1571581 | NCBI WGS metagenome assembly OGIE01 (sample SAMEA2582021, study PRJEB24529) | metagenome | biome: Human gut stool | place: China | collected 2011
GAACACGAATACCGAAGACGAACAAGGACCGGAATAATTCTACGTTTTAACAGTTACAGAGGTTAGAGAAGTGAAGCTTTCACCGTTGTAACTAAAAAATAGGAGAGGACATCTACCGGCTCAGTATCGGAATGGGAGAGGATCAGCAAGAAGAGCGAAGTGCAAAAGAAGGTGTCTGAAAACAAACTATTCAAAAAAGAGTAATTTCTGGTCAAAGGAGGAATTTTGGTTAAAATTTACCTTTATTTGAATAATAATCACCTTTGATTTCAAACGTTAGCACGTATTTTTGATCCGTCGAAATAAATTAATCAATCAGATATCTATGAAAAAAATCTTATTTTCTGCAATTGCTCTGGCTGTTAGTTTGGCAGGGTATGCACAATGGAAACCTGCGGGCGATAAAATAAAAACCACGTGGGCAGAGCAAATCGATCCGAATAATGTACTTCCGGAATATCCCCGACCGATCATGGAACGGAAGGAATGGAAAAACCTGAACGGCTTGTGGGAATATGCCATCCGTCCGACGGGTACTCAGCAACCGGCAGACATGGACGGTCAGATATTGGTACCATTTGCCGTAGAATCGAGCCTCTCGGGTGTGATGAAGACTTTAGGCAAAGAAAACGAATTGTGGTATAGCCGGGAATTCACCGTTCCCTCCTCCTGGAAAGGCAAAAACATACTGCTGCACTTCGGGGCTGTCGACTGGCAAGCCGATGTTTGGGTAAACGGCGTTAAAATGGGACAACACCGGGGAGGATACACCCCCTTCTCTTTCGATATTACTCCGGTTTTAGCTAAAGGGAAAAACCAGATCACGGTAAAAGTATGGGATCCGAGCGACGAAGGTTATCAACCGAGAGGAAAACAGGTGAAACACCCGGACGGTATCTGGTACACTCCGGTCAGCGGAATCTGGCAAACGGTATGGATGGAACCTGTATCCGCCAACCACATCACCCGGCTGAAAACGACACCGGATATCGATAAAAAGATCCTGACCGTAGAAGCCCATACGGCAACCGGCAATCCTTCCGCCGTTGTTTCGGTAGTAGTATCGGAGGGAGGAAAGGTCGTAGCTACGGGAAAAGCCATGCAGGGCCAGCCCGTTCAGCTGGCGATCGAGAATGCCAGATTATGGAGTCCTGAAAATCCTTTCCTTTATGATATGAAAGTGACTCTGACCGACAATGGAAAAGTGATCGACGAAGTGAACAGCTACGCTGCCATGCGGAAATATTCTATCCGCCAAGGCGCAGACGGTATTACCCGTTTACAGCTGAACAATCGGAATGTTTTCCACTTCGGTCCGCTGGATCAGGGATGGTGGCCCGACGGATTATATACCGCTCCGACCGACGAAGCCCTGGTATACGACATCAAGAAAGTAAAAGATTTCGGATATAATATGATCCGTAAGCATGTAAAGGTAGAACCGGCACGCTGGTACACCCATTGCGACAAATTAGGCGTAATCGTATGGCAGGATATGCCGAATGGCGACAGAGGACCGGAATGGCAAAGCAGACAATATTTCAAAGGAGTAGAAATGGTCCATTCCGCCGAATCGGAAGCCAATTACCGCCGGGAATGGAAAGAAATCATCGACCTGCTGTATTCCAATCCTTGTGTAGGGGTATGGGTGCCCTTCAACGAATGCTGGGGACAATTCAAAACTCCCGATATCGCAGCCTGGACAAAAGCTTATGATCCGAGTCGTCTGGTCAATCCTGCCAGCGGTGGAAATCACTACACCTGCGGAGATATTCTCGACCTGCACAATTATCCGGATCCCGATTTATATCTCTACGATCCGATGCGGGCAACCGTATTAGGAGAATACGGCGGCATCGGACTGGTGATGAAAGACCACCTCTGGATGCCCGACAGAAACTGGGGATATGTGAAATTCAACAATCCGGAAGAAGTGACGACGGAGTATATCAAATATGCCGAACATTTACTTCAGTTGATCCCCCGGGGATTCTCTGCCGGCGTATATACCCAGATTACTGACGTCGAAGGAGAAGTCAATGGACTGATGACCTATGACAGAAAAGAAATCAAGGTAAACGAGAAAAAAATCCGGGAAATGAACCAAAAGATATGTAATTCCTTAAAATAAGAATACATACAAGATTTTAGACAGAACAGCGCGAAAGCGGTTTGTTTCTGTCGGACATCGGGAGAGGGCAGGGCAGACGCATTACTTAGGGATTTGGTGAAACTCCTTTTACCTACTTGATTGAGAGGTCGAAACGGGAAATAATCCCGTTTCTCCTACTCAATTAGCTTTTATCATTTCAGAATCCCGTTTTCTTACTTTAAAGTGCTTTCAGAAATTCTTCAGGATCAGCTGTTGCTCCGACAAGCCGGGCAACCACCTTCCCTTCGGGATCTATCAGTATCTTAGTAGGAAAAGAAGTGATATTATAAAGTTTCAATAGATCCTGTTCCTCCTTACCTTCATTGTTGAGGATTTGAGTCCAGGTCATACCATCTTCTTTTACCGCCTGTTTCCATAATTTTTTAGCCTGCTCCAGATCCTTCACATTTTCATCGGCCACATTGACGAAGACTACCTTCCCGCTATATTTTTTATGTAACTCTTTCAAATGGGGATGGGAGGCCCGGCAAGGTCCGCACCAACTTCCCCAGAAATCGAGCAATACATATTTCCCTTTCAGCTTTTTCAAAGAAACGTCTTTACCATTCATATCCTTCTTCACAAAATCAGGTGCTATTGTGCCCGGACGATAAGGGCGGCCGGCATCCAATTTCCGTTTGAGTATTTTCCCATAAGCTGTACCTTGCAATTCCTGAGGAAGCTGATCATATATCCGTTCGGCCTCGTTTTCGTCAAACCAATTATAATGTTCCAGCAAATTCATCAGGGAGATATAACTTCGGGGATTTGCCCGTACAAACGCCATTATGGTTTGTTTGTTGGCCTGCATATAAGCGTCAAACTCCTCTTTATAATCGCGGATATCTCCTCCTTCAAGCATATTTGTCATTGTCAACTGTCGGTAAGCCGCTTCAGCAGGATCAACCTGCTCGTAATAAAGACGCCAGTAATCGTGCGCCACAGTACCTCCTCTAATCCAGTCAATTTCCGGTACTTTCCCTTTTTCAGCTCTGATTTTCATAACAGCATATTCACCAGGGACCACCATCAGACTGACATTCGGATAATAGGTACCCAAGCGGGGTGCCGGACAAGCCAGTTCTTCACACAAAAGCTTCAGCGTCAACCGGGAAGTATCCCGGGCAGCCATATTCAACCTGATCCGGTGATCAGTAAAATCGAAAGTATCCTGTAGCATACCCTGGGGTGTCCATCCCATGACGATCACTTTTCCCTTCTCTACAGCATCGATTTCTGCCTGCAAAGTAAAATCTTTCTTCCCTTCCAATTCCAGCATCTTCATCCGCAGAATACGCTGATGGAATTCGTCGGCAACCTGCATATTGCTGCGTAATAAATCGACTGCCAGTTGTTTAACCTCCTGAGATTCGGTCATTACCACCTCCAGATCCAATAGAATCAGAAAACGGTCCTGATCTTCCAGAACAGGGAATTTTTCCTTACATATTTCCAGATATTCCCGGACATTCCCTCCCATCCGGACATCAGCTATGGCCAATAAATCCGGCATCGCACGGGTATGGGTAAGCTTTACCTGTTCGATATCCGTTTTCAATTTCTGCAACCCCTCAGCAGTAACAGGTTCCGGGCTTCTCAATGAGAAATAGGGAATCAACCGGATGCGCAACCATGAATACAACAGTTTATCTACAATCTCCTTTCCGTTTGCCCTGACAAATTGTTCCCTGTTATCAAACACATACTGTGCTTTGGGGTCATCAAAATTCAGGGTGTAGCGTTCATATAGAAAGAAGTTCTCCGGTTTTACCTTTTTCCGGGCAGATAAGCGATTAAAATAATCATTGATCACCCCGAATCCCTCATTTGTCTTCCCTTGTTCCAATAATAACGTGGCATAATCATCAACCAACTGAGGAGTACGTTCGCCCTTTTCGTAGCGTTTAGTCAATCCGGCAGGTGACCATCGGGGATCGATCCCTTTGCGGATTTTCTCCACAAACTCATCGGCCGGGCGATAGCCGGAGGTCCTGAATACCTCCGTACCATCCGGACTCAATACCACAAACGTAGGAAAAGCCTTTACGGCATATTTCTTTGCCAGTTCCAACCCATTTTCTTTCTCTGCATCTAATTTGAGGGAAATAAAAGTACGGTTGAAATATTCTCCTACTTCCTGCTGGGGAAAAACCTCTTTTGACATTCGTTTACAAGGTCCGCACCATGTTGTATAAAAGTCAATGAAAACCATCTTGTTCTCTTTCGCAGCAAGTTCTATCGCTTCCGTATAAGAAAGCGGCCGGAAATTTACCCCCTGGGCACACACCCACAAAGGCAACAGCAGGATTCCGGCCATCCATATGATCACTTTTTTATTCATAGATATGATCTCAAACTATTGCCGGTAATCAATATCTTTCACTTTCACCAAACCGTTCCAACGACAATCTTTCAAAGGTTCCAATTCAAACGAATCCTGGTCAGTGCCCAAAAGATAACGCGTTACAATTCCCTTCTCTGCCGCGTTGTAGGTACCTACCATCAACTCATCGTTATTATTTCCATAGGGATCAAATTTGATAAAGGTAATCTGATCGCCCAGGTCTTTCTCATAATGCATATGATTCACATAATCATATGCATGTAATATTTGTCCGTTAGCATACAATAACAAAGAACGCTTAGAAGCAAAAGCGTAAAGCAATCCGCTTCTTAAACCGGTCGCTTTCGATTTGTCTATCGTATAGCCGGCTCTTTTCTGAGGCATATCGCTCGGCACCCAACTCCGGATACTGCAATAAAACTGATAGACATAGAAATTTTGCTGATCTTCCATCAGTGCAAATGAATTTCCATTTGAACTACCTCCCACTGTATTAAATGTATTCTCACCATAAATACAAGTACGGCCCGCCGGCTGTATCCAAGGAAATGCTTCTCCTGCATTATCTTGTAACTGAGTTACACTTAACCCGGTAACAGTACTCAAAAAGGTAAAACAATGATCGTCGGCATTATAAATAATCCAACCACTCGGACTGCTTATACTGGTAAAAATATATGGAAAAGGCCGGAAGCATTTTTCACTCATCACATCCATACGGTTGGAAGGATTTCCATAATTTTCATCCGAGTACAAACTCGCTCCGAATACATAATCTTCCGTCATCATAATCCGGTTATTTGACATACCGGTAAAACGCTGTTTGGCAGCCATATCCACTACATTCAGCATATCAGGCATCGGGAAACTTGAATAAGTCATAGAACGCAAGGTATTCATCGGTCCTGAAGCAAACGAAGTCAAATCCAGATAGTAGGATCCTGATTCTGTGGATATCCACAGTTTCATAGCCGGAGTTTCCCAATAATAAGAACCGGTATACATGACCCGCATCGGTCCCCGTAATTCAGGTAGTCCATTCCCCTCCAACAGATTCTTCAACACAATCGTATCTTTTGCCGTAGAGATCATATCCAAACCTACCGTACCATCCTCTTTTTCCCCAAGAACAAAAAAACCTTTATCCGTCACACTCAAAACAGTCAGTGAGGTATAGGATTTCCAGATCAAATCGGTCTTCGTATCTTTGACTTTCAGATATAAAGTATAAGAATCAGGTTTCAAATTGACAAAATACCTCAGATTCCGTTCCGTACCCAAAACGATTCCTTTATCCCGGTCATCGGTCAAACTGCTGGCCACCACTTTCCATTCGTATTCATAACGCGAAGGATCACTGTCTTCTGTAAACTGTATCACAGGTTCTTTCCGTACGGTGTCCAGATAGGAAAGCGGAGTGATTTTTAAAGTATCGTTCTTAAAAATAGCCGTATAACCTCCTTTTTTCCAATCGGAAATTTTTACTTCATTGATCGGATGATAATCATTCGATCCCTCGTCATCATAATATCAATATTAATTTTCTCATCGTAGTCAGATTTTAGTATATTTCAATTCTATCATTCTCCCGGTTGAAACGGAACCCCATAATAAGATTTCCAACTCACCCCCTGAAACCACATCAGTCGTCCATCTTTCTCCCTGATTGCATCACGATGATCGGGGCTCTTGTCATATAATGCCTGCAAATCCATAGCCATCTTGTTTTGGATAGCATATTTCAAACCGGACGGCATCGTTTCATTGGACATAAAATCTTCATAAGTCAACTCCGGAAAACGCTTTAGGATTTCTTCAAATTTTTCCTTTGAAAAGAATCCCCACAATCCTCCCTCCAAATCTCCGATTTTACCGGACTCCCTTCCCATCCAAACTTTCGGACAAGTAATAAAGTTGTTCAGGATAATCTTATGCCGTGTCCCGTCAAATTCCTCCTTGCCGCTATCATTCCCCAACATACCGCTCAAATCGAACCATTGCGGAATAGCCAGGGTGAAATCTTCGGATGGCAATAAACGAAGTACAAGATTACGTTCCACTTCATCCAATGCTTCACTATTTTTCACAGTCACCGGCACATCTGCATAACTCCAGCCTCCCTTTATGGTTTGCCATTCATCAAATTCCAGATAATTTTCACCTTTTACGGCTGTCGTACTATCCTGATCGACTACAATACGGAATTTCCGGTCATAATCTTTTACCCTTCCGGTCATTTGTACCCTTATTTTCAGAAGCAGTTCGTCTACACCCTTTTTAATAAATTCAACTTTAGTATAAGGCTGGGCGGCCCAATAAGTGGTATCAAACCAATCCGGTCCCCATTGTACATAGAAATAAACTCCTTCCTCTCCGTCGAAATCCTTGATTTCTTTTTCACATCCGGACAGACCGGCAATGATGAGGAATAAGGTCGCTATATAAACAATATTTTTCATAATTTACTCTTTTTCAGTTGAACTACTTTGATTTTCCCGTTGACTGGTTTCACTGTCAGGTAATGGAACCACATAATTCCGGAGTTGCATCGTCAACGTCTCTGCCGGCTGGGAACCATCGGGTATACTTTCCAACCGATTGCGTTTGAAATAATAGAAGGTTTGCCCCTCTCCGATAAATTCCCGGATATACTCATTCCGGATAGCCGTATTCAGATCGGTCGGCGACTCTGTATTCAGGCTGATACACTTTCTGGCTTTACGTAAAGGATTCAGGTATTTTTCCAAAGCAATACCGACCTGCCTTTCCCGGACTCCGACACATTCGGCCGCAATCAAATAAAGTTCGCTGACCCGGATCAGGGGAACCATATAAGCAAAACGCTCTGCCTTGGCCTTTGCTTCATCGGTAGTCGTCTGTACCTCTGCATACTTCTTGAAACAACAAAACTCTTTTCCTTCCTTTGTTACAGATTCCCACATTTTAAAACGCAAATCATCGGGAGATTCGAAAATGGTACGGATACGGCCATTCTGATAGCCTCCGGCCAAAGTCAGTAAATTCACCACATTCAGATCAGAGGTAAAATAGGTCTTATAAATATTATCTGTACGAATACTATTGTACAAAGAGAACAATACCTCTGTCGCAAACATATTATCATTGGAGGCTGTATCTGCATAAGTTGCTGTACACAAAGGGAACAAAGGATTCTTTTCGTCAGCGACTTCCTCAATCACCTCAATGGCACATTCTTTTGCCTTGCTGTAATCTTCCTTCCACATATACGCCCTTGCCATCAAAGCTTTCACTGCATAGTAATTCATCCGGTATTGCCGGTAAAAAAGATCATTACCATTTTCTCCTCCACTGTAATTTCTGGCTCCATCGGTAATAACAGGATCGACATCCTTCAATAAATCAGCAGCTCTTGTCAAATCGGTAAGCACACAGTTTAATACGCTGTCTGCGCTTAACAAAGGTTCGACAATCCGTTCCGAAGAAGTCTGGTAAGGTATACTTGCCTGCTCCTTTTCCGTCCAAAGTGGCCCGAACAGCCGGAGCATATCGAAATGTAACATAGCACGTAATCCCAACGCCTCGCCTTTGATCAATTTATAATACAGTTCCGGCAGCACCGGATTCCCGTCTCCGCAATGTTCCAGTATAGCATTCAAATTCGAAATCTGGGAATAAGTGGTCTTCCATACCGTTTCGAACCGGTCTTTTGACGTCTTACTATCATAAGCATAGGACTGGTAACCACTATAATTGTGCTCACTGGTGGTACAATTATAATACTGAGCCATCACATCGATTATACCGGCCGACAAATTACCTCCATAATTCGACGAACTATTCATATTCAGGTACACCCCGTTTAAAGCCATCAGAAACCCCTCTCTTTCTTCAAACAGGTCTTTTTCCATAATCTGATCCTCCGGAGCCACATCCAACCAGGAATTACATGAAGCGCCTATCAGTAAAAGCCCCAGTATCCATATTCTTTTTATTCTATTCATAATCTAATCTTTTTAGCATTAAAACCTTATACCTAAAGAAAAAGCCACACTACGGGCAAAAGGATAATCCAATCCCCGTTCATTTTTTACAGTAGATATCCGGAAAATATCGTTCATATATCCGCGTATAGTCATGGAAGAAGCACCGAAATGCCTCAGCCAGCGAGCCTGGGTTTCATACCCGATGGAAACCGATTCACAGGATAATGTATTCTCATCGGCAACAAAACGGGAAGACATCGGAGTGGTTTCATTCAGAGATATGGCTTTAAATTTAGCGACATCCCCGGGTTTCTGCCAACGGTCGTACAGGGCTCGTTTGTCCTGATTATAATACACGTCCTGATCAGAAATATTCTCTACTTTATTGTACAGAGCACTCAGAAAAATCTGTCCACCTACCCGGTAACGGAAATTTATCGAAGCCGACAATCCTTTCCAATAGAATGAACTGCCGATCACACCTTCCAGCTTAGGATCTGAGTTACCGACGATGACCTCATCATTATAATCGAATTCAAAAGTCTGAGTTCCATCTTTCTTGATGAAAATTTCCCGTCCGGTCACCGGATCGATTCCGGCCGAACGTACAGCCCAGATATCAGAAGGGCTTCCTCCGTCATAATAACGTTTCAAATTTGAACTTCCGATCTTTTGATCAGTTTCATCTTTCCGGTTTTGTGCATTGTATTTTTCCAGTGCATTCCCGATATTCTTATATTCATATTTTAAATGCCGTAAATTTCCATTGATACTCCAGTTCAGCTCCTCCTTCTGTAACACGACGACATTAGCCGAAAGTGTATACCCTTTGGTCGTCTGTTTTCCCAGATTGGTCGGTACGGAAGCTGTGCCTGTCGAAGTCGGTAAGGTCACTGATACCAATAAAGGATCGGTATTCTTCATAAAATAGTCGAAATTCAGACGTAAACGACGATGAAATATTTCTACATCGAATCCGAAATTCTGATCGATTGTTTTCTGCCATTCCAGATTCGGATTCCCGTAAGAAGATATTCTGGCTCCTAAACCGAAAGGATTATTAAAACTTGTCGTATAGCTATACATATTGGACGACATGTACAGGCTAAAATTCTGGTTACCCGGATTACCGATCGAATAACGCAATTTCAGAAAATCAATAAACGCACAGTTTTTTACAAAAGATTCATTGTGTATATTCCAGCCGACACCTACCGCCCAGGTTGTCGTAAACTTATTCGAAACTCCGAAAACAGATGAACCGTCCGCCCTGAAATTAGCATCCAACAGATAACGGTTATCATAGGCATATCCCCCGTTCATATAATAACTGGCCGAACGTTTCTGGCTGTTTGAATAAGAAGGCTTCTCTCCGGACGGATAACCATTGGAAAAAGTAGGATTGATATTCCGGTCGTCGACATAACCTATCGCTCTAAAACCGGAAGTCTTGTTTTTATTATCGGACACCTGCATACCCACAACGGCATTCACCATGTGTTTATTGTCAAACAACTTACCGAAAGTCGCATTCAAATCCCCGTCATAGCTCAACACATCCCCATTGGTTTCAGAATAAGATCCTTTTTCTTTTTCACTCTTCCCGTAAAATACCGAAGCTTTAGGAGATTGAAAAACTTCTTGTTTAGACACCGACTTCGATACGCTGATTCTGGCTCTCAACCGGAGAGGTTCAATAACCCGCCAATCCACCTCAAAATTGTTCCGGAAGCCGAAATTCCGGGTTCGGTTGGAAGAATTCAAAGACATATCGTACAACGGATTGAAGACATATTCATCACCTGACATAAGTTTATATTTCTCGAGCACTGCCTCCGGCTCTCCATAATCGTTCACTTTCCGGTAATAGGGATTGGCCTGTGAGAATTTGGAAAAAGCTACTTTTTCGCGATCGGATACCGAATAATCAAAATTGACGTAATCGGTAAATGCCAGATTTTTGTAACGGTAAATCAAACGGACGTTTCCGTTCAGGACATTATTGTCAGACCCTTTCATGACACCGGCTGTCCGGTTATAATTTACCCCTAAACCATAACGCATACGGGAATCTCCCCCTTCAATAAAAAGATCATGACTGTGGGAAGTGGCAAAACGTAAAGGTTCGTTCAGCCAATACGAATCCACCCCTTTCTCCACTTCAGCCAAACGTTGGTAGTAAGTAGACTGATAACCTTCGTCTATAATTTCCCCATTTGCATCTAAAGGACCATAACGGCCGGCTAATTTTTCAAATGCCAATTTTTCACGGGCATTCATCAAATTATAATCCGAAAGATCGGCAAATGAAAAATTCAGGTTCCCATTGTAATTCACTTGCAGTTTTCCGGCTTCAGGAGCTTTTGTTTCAACGACAATAACACCGTTCGCTGCCTTGGAACCATAAATAGCGGTTGCAGCAGCATCTTTCAATACAGTGATACTGGCCACCCGGTCCATACTCAGATTACTGATTGCTTTCAAGGTCGATTCGAATCCATCCAGAATAAACAGGGGCTGGTTCGGGTCAGTATCATATTCCTGGGTTAATCCGACAACACTCGTTTTACCACGCACATTAATATCCGGCAAAGTATTGGGGTCAGAGCCGAACTGATTATTCTCAATGATCGCAAAAGAAGGATCGATGGTTTTCAGACTTTGCAAGACATTGGTATTCCCGATCATCTTCAACTCCTTATGGGTATAGGTCTGGGAAGAACCGGTAAAACTCTCTTTTTTCCTGGAATAAATACCGGTGATCACCACCTCTTCCATCTCCGTCGCTTCTTCTTTTAACACAACGGTCAAAGGTTCTGTATTCTTCAAAGTCATTTCAACCGAAGTCATTCCGATAAAAGAAAATACCAAAGTCTGGCCTACAGGATTCGGTAAGCTGATTTCAAAATCTCCGTTTACCCCCGTTGTCGTTCCTAAGGCCGTTCCTTTAATCATAACGGTTACACCCGGTAATGCATTCCCACTTTTGTCCATCACCTGACCGCTAATCCGCTTAGCCACTTGTACTGTCTGCGGGACAGCCGATTTCCGCAGAATAATCGTATTGTTATCTATTTCCGCCGTAAACCCCGTCCCCCTTAAAGCCTGCTCCAAAACTGCAGAAATCTCTTCATTCACAGCAGTGACAGTAATGCCTTTCAAATCTTTTGTTTTATTATAATCATAAATAAAACCCACATCGCACTGTCTTTTAATGGCTGAAATAAACTCTTCCAGTGTAGCATCCTTCAACTTCAAATTTAATCGCTGATGCTGGGAAAATGCGGTTGCATTCAGATTCAAATTGAATACTAAAAGCAAGGCCACCAACTGTGGGACATATAATGCCCATTTTTTACATCCTTGTTTTCTCATAAGTTAGCATTCTTTAGTTCAACATTATTTTAGTCGTTATCATCATTCCCTCACCAAAACGGTATTGCCTGTCGTAGTAAATTTGACATCGCTTGTTTTCTCAATCAAACGAAGAATATCACTGAAACTATCGAAACGTCTCAGTTCACCGGAAAAGACGACCTCTTTTACTTCCGGATTTTGGAAAAACACATGAAAATCATACCACCGGGAAAGCGTAGTCAATATATCCTCAAGACGTTTCCGGGTAAAAACATATTTTCCATCTTTCCAGGCAACATATTCATAGACATCGACAGTCCGCTTTTCAATTTTCCGGTTTTGCCGGTCACAAGCCAGCTGAAAACCCGGTTCCAAAAGAAATACCTCATCCGAAAAGCCCGGAAATTCTACTTGTACCTTCCCGTTAACCAAAGTGGTAGTCAGATTCTGGTCATCTGCATAATTCGTTATTCCGAAACTGGTCCCCAATACCCTGACATTTTGTATTCCCGTATGCACGATAAAAGGACAATTTGTATTTCGTGCTACTTCAAAATAGGCTTCCCCTTCCAGAAATACCTCCCGGGTAGTTCCGGTAAATACCTCCGGATATTTCAGGGTAGATTCTGAATTCAGCCAAACTCTCGTTCCATCTTCCAGAGAAATCTGAAATTCTCCTCCCCGGGGAACAATTACTTTATGCCAGGCCAGCGCTACCGGAATCAGCGTATCCGGCCGGAGATAATCCAAACAACAACTATCCACAATAATATTCTCAGAAATCCTGTTATTCCCCCCATATTCCAAGTTTGTCAGGTTATAAACCTTACCATCAGCCAGTTCCAGAATAGCATTCCGTTGGCCGGGACGGATCTGTATCTCCGCTTCCGAAGAAACGTTTTTTACATCTTGCGGCACAGTTAAAGGTATTACTCCCAACAAAATAATTATTGAAGCTGCTACCACACCACGCCATAACAGACGGTTACGTCCGGGCTTTAACCCCTGTTTATTTATCCGGCTCTGTAAATCAATCCACGCACGGTTCACTTCTGCACTATCCGGCCTTCCATCCTCTCGTAATTCATAAAAAGATTGTAGATTCCGATAATACCTCTGATGATCGATATCCTGCATCCACATCTCAAAATGTTTGACTTCCTCTTCTGTCAAACGGTTTTCCAGTTTTCTATAAAGTAATTCTATCGTTATTTCTTCTTTTTCCATGGTATTTCATTGAACTTAATCCCACTATCTCAAATGAAAAAGGGTCGTTTAATTTAGTTGAAAGTTTATAAAGTTCATAATGTTTATAAAGTCATTGGACCCTGCGGGCACCTGGTTGATTGACAATGAAACAGTATACCCAAGGGATGGATCCTATCGAATTGATTATCAATGACTCTATTCTCTTTTTCTTTTCTCATTTTTTTCCCCTCTTTTATTTTTTAATGGAAGCGAAGCTTCCAAGAATTGTTCATTATTCTTTTTGCGAAAACCCGCAAAAAGAATCGACCCTTTAAATTGTCGTATCAAATTATAATAACAGTCTATTTCAATTATCACCTCTAAAACGGACTCACCTATACTTTGTATGACAAGAATTTGACATTTTTATAAAAAATCATTTAAAAATTAAACTGTAACCCTACATACACCAATCTCCTCTGATATTCTTCCCACCCAAGGACAGATTTATAGTCAGTACTATACACAGGATAATTTCTATTTGATTTATCCAACATATTTGTAATTGTGAAAAATGCAAGTAAGTGACCTTTGTTTAACGGAAATATCTTATTGACGGTCAAATCCAATGAATGATAAGCCGTTACTTGTTCCGAATTATAGTCTCCATAAAGAGGAAACCATACATCATCACTAATATTTAAAGCATACTCAACAGGGGTGTAATATAAACCCGGGCGTGCAGAAAAATTTATCCCTATATTCCATTGATTTGCTGTACGCCAGACAATGGAGGTCCGGATGATATAATCCATATCATTGGCAGAACGATAACTCTTTTTCCCCAACCGGACACGGGAATCGATAAAAGTATAGGAACCTGCAAATGAAAATCGCCCTATCGTACGGGCAATAGAAAATTCCAAACCTTTTAGCCTTCGCTCCACCATTGCCTCTTTCCCGTTCTCAGAAAAATAATCCCGGGTATTTTCATTTTTTAGATAAGAAGAGAGTTTTAGATCAAAATCATAAATATGACTTGTCAGGTCAACAGAATATTGACGGGAGGAATGTAAAGCAAAATTTTGGCTGTTGTATGCCGGAACATTATAAGTATGATATTTTCCGGCTGACAATAACAATGAAAATTTTTCATTCATATTCCATCGTCCCGCAACTTGCCAGGATATATAATCAGGTTGACTGGCTTCAGGAATATTTTTTCTGACCGCACCGCTGAAAAGTAAATGACGCATAGGAGTATACTTACAATAAAAATAACCTTCCCAGACACGGTTATAGAGTTTATCATCGGCCGTTACACCCTCTGCTTCATCCGAATAATTATAAAAATATTTGGGAAAAATGCCATAAAAATTAACTCGTGTATACTGATGTGTGAGTCCAGCCTGAAAACCCAAATTTCCGATAAAATACTTCGCAGACAAAGAGGTGTACAAACGGTTCTCCCGTGTCGAACCGTCCATGACACCAAATCGATAACCGCTTTTACAGAGATCTATGCCATTATTCAACTCAACCACTACACCACTTTGCAGTGCTGCAAAAGTAAAACCTGAAACCTGAAACCAACGCCGGCTCGTTGCCTTGCTTTCGTCCTTATAATTATATTGCTCTGTATCTGCCCGGTAGTACTCGTCGATAGCATATTCATAAAGATTGAATTTCAACCGAGGGGTTAACTGTAAATGGAGGTTCACCCCTCCATCCGTCGTATTGAAACGCTTCAGAAAATCCGTATTAGCATTATTCAGCCATAGGTATGGAGCCGAAAATTGGTGATTAGCATATAATTGCAGGAAATTTTTATCCGATATCTTTTTACTGATCAGGATACCGGCATTCGCAAGCGATAAAGACAATTTCAAATCATTACGAGTGATGTGTTCAGGCGTTTCAATCTCTATCGCACCTGCAATCGAATTCCCTATTGTCAACGGAGGATTACCTGCATAAACTTTCATCTGGCCGATAAGTTCAGTATTGAAAACAGAAAAATTCCCGATACCGTTCAATTGGGTATTGCGTACCGGCTTCCAGACAGGCACCCCATTCAGCACCACAACGGAATGGTTGCCCGAAGATCCCCGTAATTCTGTATTCGCACTTTCCGATACGTTGGTAGACGCCGCCATCACAGATACTGCTTTCAAAGGATCGGCCCCTGAAGCAGGAGAAAGATAAATATCGATACTCTCCAAACGTTCTACAGCAAAGTCTTCGGATATACTGGGACTCATAACCGTAACATCGTCAAGTTGTATGACTGTTTCCCGCAAGATAATTCGAATATTATTCCAATCGGTAAATGCAGAAACGGGAATTTGCCGATTACGGAATCCGACAAACGACACCTGTAAAACATCGGTTTGCAGAATGTGAGCTGAGATTTTAAAAGTACCGTTTATCTTACAAGTAGTTGCCGCAACCCGTGTACCGTCACGCATAAGCATCACAACAGCCCCGGCCAAAGGTGTTCCGTCAATATCTTGAACAACTCCCTGTATATAAGCATTTTGTGCAGACAAACCAACAGGGATAATGAATACGAACACCAATATCAAATAAAATTTATCCCTAACAGAAGTGTAAACCCGGAATGTCATCCTTTCTCTTATAAACCTGAGCACCTCAGAATAGCTATTTTCATATTTTTGATCACACCCTATAAAATCGGATATACCGGCAAATTCTATAACTGTCATGAACGGCTCCATTATACAGGATAATATTCTTATAATTAATAACCGATACGCTTGAATCTTTTATCATCCGGAAATTTATTCCGGGCATCCTGTTTCAATTTTTCAAAAAGTTCCTGATCCCCATCATCCTTCCGGTTCTTGTAATAGGATAACAAGAAATAAAAAGCATCTCCTTTTCCCCAGGTAGGGTCGAATTCATTTTCTGAAGTACGGTCAGGAAGAGCTATTGCTTTTTTGAAATATGCTTCACATTTACTTTTTCCACCATAAAGCTCCGGTGTATAATAATTATTTATACCCAAAACCAGATAGGCCCGTAAATTATCACCATCCAATTCAATAGCCTTCTGCGCCATCGTTTTAGCTTGATTACTCAATTTAATAGTCGCCAACCATCCTGAAAAATTTATTTGATAATTTTTTAACATACCTAGCAGGGCATAATCTTCAGTTGTCTTCCCTTTTGTAGATTCCAGTATCTCAATCGCCTTTTCCGTAAATTTTTCAGCGTCTTCCTCTTTTTTCAATACCCTGGAAAGTATAGCACATTTATAATAAGCATAAGCTTCCCAATAGGATAAATAACGATTATTACCCTTAGTATTGTAATTTCTCAATTCCCGTATAATCTTTCCTATGGAGTCGATTTTTACTGTATTTACATTTGAGTCGATACGATACTGGAAATCTTGAGCCGAAACCAGATTTACAAAGAAACACAGAAATAAAATAAAAATAACTTTCATGACTTATTGTTTATAATAAACATCGGATTTTCATCCGACAGTTTGTTTCAATTACAGATAAGACGAGCTTATTTTTATTTTGAGTGACAAAAATTTGATATTTCTTCTGATTTGCAACAAAAATCAGGATTTTCTTTTCTGACGATATGGAAATAAAATAACACCAAGGCATTCAAATCATCGGTAAGTAGTTCACGCAATTTTTTATATCCACGGAAAATCTGTGTTTTTATGGTATTTATAGATATTCCCAATTCAGCGGAGATTTCGGTATATTTCTTTCCATCGATGATATGCATACGTACGATCTGGCAGCACTGCAAAGGTAAAGAATCGATAGCTTCATGGATCTTGCGGGTCAGTTCTTCACTGATCACCTCATCCACATCGGCAGCATACATCATCGCTTCTGCCATCAGTAGCTTATTGTTATCCCGAACTTTCAAATGCCGCAGATAATCCAATGCAGCATTTCGTGAAGAGGTATATAACCAGGATTTAATATTTACCTCTGAGGAAAAATAAGGATAACTCTTATATAATTTCAAAAAGACATCCTGCACCAAATCTTTAGCCAGTTCCCGTTCTCCGACATGCCGTTCCACAAAAGGCAGCAATACCGGATAATATTCCCGGAAGATCTTTTCAAAAGAGGCTGTATGAGGTGAAATTTGCCGGTTTGTCATATTTTACAATGGTCAACGAAACGATTTAGTGCGAACAAATATACCACATTTATCTAAATTTTTGACAAAATAATCATAACTTGGCAAACAAATTATAATTGTATCCTTGTTATGCAGAATATCCTTTTCTTTTTGCTTTGTGCACTTCTGACCGGTTGTCATGCCGGGACTTCCCGACCCGAATTACCTGAAATGGTAGAATATAGCGGGCCCAATGCTTCTTCGCTGAGGACTTTTATCGAATCGATAGAAGTGATCAAACTGGACCACCGGGAATCGATCACGGTGGGGGCATATAATGCGATTCGTTCGGACAGTAATAGTTTTTATGTCGGTGACATGCTGAACGGGAGTAATCTTGTTTACCGGTTCGACAGGAAGGGAGAATTTTTAGATTCTATCGGAAAAATCGGAAGAGCACCGGGCGAATACCTGGGATTGAGCGACTTTTACAGTGATCCCGAAACAGACGAGCTCTATATTTTGTCGGGACAAGATGTGCAACTCTACCGCTATCATAAAAACGGTCGGTTCATAGACCAAAGAGAGGTCCCGGACAGAACACAGAGTTTTATCAAACTAGGTCCGCAATTCTGGTTTTACGAGGGGTATAACAATGGAAAATATCCTGAACGACTGACACAGACCGATTCGGCTTTGCAAGTGATGGGGAAATACCTTCCGATGGAAACCAGGACACTGGAAGCCAGTATCGGCCCTTTGCTCACCCAGCATCGAAACGAAGCTTATCTTTTCACCGCCCTCGAACCGGTGATTTACCGGATTATCCCCGGCAGTGCCGTTCCTTTCCTGAAATTCGATTTTGGGAAATATAACGTCCCGGAAAGTTATTGGGAAACGGAAAATGCCATGCAGGCATTTACAGATTTAAGTCAGAAAGGATTTATAAGTATCGCCGGTTTTATGATGAACGACGATTATATCGTCACGGAACTCAATCAGCAAACCGGGATGGAGGATTCGGAGTGTTATTACCTATTGGGCATCAAGGAACGGCATAACGGTAAATGGAACTGGATCCGCCAACGTGCAGAAGAAAATAAACTGATCGCCGACAATCAACCCGCCCCCAAGGTAAGCAATCGTCCGGAATGGTATGCCAAAAAACTCAAAGGCTTCACACAAGACGGTAAGTTGATGATCTTTTTATCGGGTTACGAGCTGGAACGTTTGACAGCAAAAGACAGGCAGTTGATACAAAATCCGGAAATATTGGAAAATGCCGACCCGGAAATGGATATGTTTTTATTTCTTTGTAGTTTAAAATAATGAAAAATCAAACCGATATGGAACATGATGTATTTATCAGTTATTCGAGAAAAGACGAAGAATTGGTGAAAAAGATCAGAGCTGCATTGACGCAAGCGAATATATCTTATTGGATAGATAAAGAGGAGATAAAAAGAGGGACTTCTTATGCCAAAGCGATCTCACAGGCTGTGTATAATAGTAAGATTTTACTTTTTATATGGTCGGAGCATTCGAATAATTCCGAGAATACGGCGAACGAGATTAGCCTGGCACTGGAATTCGAGAAAAATATCGTCCCGTTTAAGATCTCCAAGAAGTTGGGACCCAGCGATATGACCTATCACTTATTGAAATTGGACCGGATAGATGCTTGTCCATTCGAAAGCCATCATATTCAAGAGCTTGTCGCCTCGATCGCCCAATGCCTCGGACGTGGGTTAACTCCGTCTTCGACAACATCCGGCACTTCGGGAAGCACTCCTATTTCGAATACTTTTACCTCCTCCTCTACGGCTTCCAATACTTCAAAGATGGAAACCCATAAGTTCGACAATGGGAGCTATACCGGAGAAATGGCAGATGGAAAATTCAACGGACAGGGGACTTATTGCTGGACCGACGGGGGTAGATATGAAGGACAATGGAAAAACGGGAATATGCACGGACGGGGTATTTTTTATTATGCCAACGGAAGCAAATATAAAGGAGATTGGGTAAACGATAAGAAACAAGGCTGGGGAACTTACGACTGGCAAGACGGAAGCAGGTACGAAGGGCAATGGAATGGTGACTATATGCATGGTCAAGGCGTTTTTTATTATGCCAACGGGGATAAATACGACGGACAATGGGAGAATGATCACAAACAAGGACCAGGCATTTATTATTTTGCCGATGGCAGTAAATACGACGGACAATGGGAGAACGGCAAAAAACAAGGACAGGGAACTTACCAGTGGAAAAGTGGAAGCAGGTATGAAGGGCAATGGAAAAATGATTGTATGCACGGTCAGGGAACACTTTATCATCCCGATGGTAGCAAATATAAGGGACAATGGGTGAATGACAAACAACAAGGAGAGGGGATTTATTATTATGCCAATGGTTGTCGGTATGAAGGACAATGGTTCGACGATAAGAAACAGGGACAAGGGACGTTCACGTGGGTCAATGGGGATAAATACGTAGGACAATGGATGAATGATCGTATGCACGGTCAGGGTATTTATTATCATGCCGACGGAAATAAATATGAAGGGCAATGGGTAAACGATATGAAACAAGGACAAGGGACGTTCACCTGGAATAACGGAGATAAATATACAGGCCAATGGATGAATGACAGACGACACGGACAGGGGACCTATACCTGGGCCGACGGTACCCGGAATTCGGGCATCTGGAAGGAAGGTAAATTTATCGGATAATCCGGGGAAGATAACTATATTTACTTTATTTATCCTTATTCCGGCATTTTTATTCGACTTCTTTCTATCTTTGCGGCAGGATAAAAAGAACAGAGGGGCAGGAAAAAGAAGGGGGAAAGATGGATTTAAAAATTTTCGACAGATAAAAAATGATTTCAGTTGACGGACTTACGGTAGAATTCGGTGACAGAGCCCTCTTTAAAGATATTTCCTTTCAGATCAATGAGAAAGACCGGATAGCCCTGATGGGAAAAAACGGTGCAGGGAAATCCACCCTTCTGAAAATCCTGGCAGGCCAGCGCAAACCGAGCCGGGGCAGTGTATCGGCGCCGAAAGATACCGTGATCGCCTATCTCCCGCAGCATCTGATGACCGAAGACGGACGCACCGTATACGAAGAAGCTTCGCAGGCTTTTGCCCCTCTTTTCGCAATGGAGAAAAGGATCGACGACCTGAACCGTCAGCTGACCGAGCGTACCGATTACGACTCACCCGAATATTATAAATTGATCGAAGAGGTTTCTGCTCTGAGCGAGAAATATTATAGTATCGATCTCACCCATTTCGAAGCAGATGTCGAAAAAACACTGCTAGGACTGGGGTTCAAACGGGAAGACCTGCAACGTCAGACCAGCGATTTCAGCGGAGGCTGGCGGATGCGGATCGAACTGGCCAAAATGTTACTCAAAAATCCGGATGTCCTGCTTTTAGACGAACCCACCAATCATCTGGATATCGACTCGATCCAATGGCTGGAAGAATTTCTGATCAGCAACGGAAAAGCTGTCGTCGTTATTTCTCACGACCGTACATTCGTCGATAACATCACCACCCGGACCATCGAAGTCACGATGGGACGGATCTACGATTATAAGGTGAATTACTCCAAGTACCTGGAGCTACGTAAAGACCGCCGGGCCCAACAACAAAAAGCCTATGACGAACAACAAAAAATGATCGCCGAAACCAAAGATTTTATCGAGCGGTTTAAAGGCACTTACTCTAAAACCCTGCAAGTGCAATCGCGGGTAAAGATGCTCGAAAAGCTAGAGCTGATCGAAGTGGACGAAGAAGATACCTCTGCCCTGCGCCTGAAATTTCCTCCTTCTCCCCGTTCGGGCAGCTATCCGGTAATCGCCCAGGAATTGTCGAAATATTACGGGGATCATCTGGTGTTCAAAGAGGCGGGGTTCACCATTCAAAGAGAAGAAAAGGTGGCTTTCGTAGGACGCAACGGGGAAGGAAAATCTACGCTCGTAAAATGTATTATGGGGGAGATTACGGATTATACCGGTAAACTCACACTCGGCCACAATGTACAAATCGGTTATTTCGCCCAAAACCAGGCCTCTCTTCTGGACGAAGAACTGACTGTTTTCCAGACGGTGGATGACGTTACCCCTTCGGAGCTGAAAAGTAATACCAAAAACCTGCTGGGCGCTTTTATGTTCAGCGGAGACGATATCGACAAAAAAGTGAAGGTACTTTCGGGCGGAGAGCGCACCCGTCTGGCTATGATCAAACTGCTTCTTCAACCGGTCAACCTGTTGATCCTCGACGAACCGACCAACCACCTGGACCTGAAAACGAAAGATATACTGAAAAATGCTTTGATCGATTTCGACGGCACACTGATCGTCGTATCCCATGACCGGGATTTCCTCAACGGACTGGCCCAAAAGGTCTACGAATTCGGAAACGGTAAAGTCACCGAACACCTGGAAGATATCAACGGATTCCTGCGAAAGAAAAAAATGGAGAATCTCCGGGAGATCGAATCCCGGAAATCCTGATCAGGGTACACTCCCGATGTACATTTTTTGACATCCCTATGAACAACCGCCTCCCAATACCTGATACAATTGTACCGTAGCCAGTAATTCGTCGCGGATAGCCGTATTGAGCCCGATCTGGGCATCGAAATATCCACGCTGGGCATCCAATACATCGAGATAACTGATCACTCCGTTGATGTATTGCAAAGTAGCCAGATCGAGATTAGAACGGGCCGACTGTTCGAGATGTTCGCGGGATTCACGGATTTCACGACTTTTACGGGAGTTGACCAAGGCATTGCTCACTTCGGTGAAAGCCTGGAGCACCACTTTCTGATAATTGTAGGTTTCCTGTTCCTGCACAGCTCTGGAAGCTTTTAAACGCGCTCTGTTTTTTCCCAGATTAAACACCGGTGCCAATAATTCACCACCGACAAAAAAGTAAGGTGCTTTCAGAAAATCGGTCAGATCGCTGCTCTCGAGGTCATAATGTCCGGTTAAAGTAAATTTCGGGAACATGCTGGTATAAGCCACACCGACTTTGGCATGAGCCGCTTTCAACCGATATTCGGCCTGGCGGATGTCGGGCCGTCTTTCCAGGATTCGGGAAGATAATCCCACCGGCAGAGCGGTCATCAACTGCTGCTGACCGATACTTTTCCCTCTCGCCACTTCTCCGGGATATTCTCCGGCCAGTAAAGTAATCTGATTCTCTTTGAGGCGAATCTCCCTCTCTAATCCCGGTACCAGGGTTTGGGTTCTGGCCAATTCGACCTGTGCCTGACGCAAGGGATTTTCGGAAGTCAATCCTCCCTCGAACCTGAGCTTTGCCAGACGTACTCCTTCCTGCCGGGCCGCCAGTGTCTGCCGTACGATGGCCAGTTCCTGATCTAAAGCGATCAACTCGAAATAAGCCTGCGCCACTTGGGCAACCAGAGCCGACTGCAAAGCCTGCCTGCCTTCGACGCTCTGCAAATATTCGGCCAGAGCGGCCTGACCGGCCCAACGTAGTTTTCCCCACAAATCGACTTCCCAGGATGCCAACACTTTTCCTTCAAAAGTATTCCCAGGCGTTTCATCGTATTCCCGCTCGGCAGACACGGTAGCCTCTGCCTTGGGGAAAAGGTCGGCTTTAGCGATACGACGGAGTTCCATCGATTCTTTCACTTTGGCCGCAGCGATCATCAGGTCTTTGTTTCCTTCCAATGTTTTCCGGATCAACTGCCGGAGTACCGGATCGGTATATAAATCGGTCCATCGGATATCACCGGCCGAAACCGAATCGGGCACCGTTCCTTCGATCTGTTCCGGCAAGCGGAGTTCGGGCCGGGAGTAATGCTTTCCCAGTTTACATGAACTCACTCCCAATACCAGCAATACAATAGCGAGGGTATAAATTTTCTTCATCATTTTACGCTTTTCGTTTTTACTCTAATCTTTTCTTTGAATTTATAGACCATTACAAAGAAGAAAGGTACCAATACTATTCCGATGGTAATGGCTGCAATCATACCGAAGAACACACCGGTCCCGATCGAATGGCGGCTGGCCGATCCCGGTCCGGATGCCATGACCAGAGGCAACATACCCAACACAAAGGCCAGCGAAGTCATCAGGATCGGACGGAAACGCAACATGGCCGCATTTTTGGCAGCGACAACCACATCGACCCCTTTGTCGACTTCCATCTTGGCAAACTCCACAATCAAAATCGCATTTTTAGCAGCCAGACCGATCAAAGTCACCAAACCGATCTGGAAATAGATATCGTTCTCGAGCCCAAATCCCAGAATGCCCAGATAAGCCCCCAAAGCAGCAACGGGCAACGACAGCAAGACAGCCACCGGCACCAGCCAACTTTCGTATAAAGCAGCCAGAAAGAGGAAGACGAACAGGAATACCAGAGTCAATACCAGCCCCAGCTGTCCCTCGGCTTTTTTCTCCTGATAAGACAAACCGCTCCATTCGACACCGATATTCTCGGGTAAATGAGTCCTGGCAATGTTTTCCATCTTACGCATCACCTCACCCGAACTATATCCCGGAGCTGCCACCCCCCGGACAACTGCCGTCGTGAACATATTGAAGCGCCGGATATTTCCCGGACCTGTCGTATATTCGGCATCACCCAAAGCAGTCAGAGGCACCATATCCCCTCCCGCCGTCTTTACAAAGAACATATTGATATTGTCTTTATGTGCCCGGTAAGGAGCTTCGGCCTGAATATATACCTTATAAACCCGGTTAAACATATTGAAATCGTTCACATAAACCGATCCGGTGTAGGCTTTCATCGTCGAAAAAATATCGGACATCGGGATACCCAGGAATTTGGCTTTGTCCCGGTCGACATCAAAATACAGCTGAGGAATTTCGGCCTGTAACGAAGACGACAGACCGGTGAAAGCTTTACTCTCGGCAGCATACTTCATCAGGGTATCGACCGCTTCGACCAGATTTTCGAAAGTAGCTCCATTCCGGGCTTCGACCTGCATCTCGAATCCACCGGCAGTACCTAAGCCTGGAATAACAGGCGGTTTCGACAAATAAACCCGGGCCTCGGGATATTGCTTCAACTCTTTGCGGGTATCTTCCATCACCTGATCGATCTCCATACCGTTTCCTTTACGCTTTTCCCACGATTTCAGAATCACCGTCAGTTCGGAGCGGGCCTGGTTGGTTCCTACCCGGGGACTGGAACCGGTCACATTCTGTACATAACCGACTGCAGGATGAGCTTTCAGAAATTCTACCGCCCGATCCGTCACCAGGCGTGTACGCTCGAGTGTAGCCCCTTCGGGTAATTCCAGTTCAACCTTGAAATAGCCCTGATCTTCTTCAGGCATAAAACTACCCGGAACCACCCGGTTCAATACAAAGATGAAAACAAGTACCATCCCGAAACCGGCCAGGATACGGCGGGGATTGGTGATCGCTTTACCGATTATCCCTACATATTTCCGGTTTCCGGTAGCCAGCCAACGGTTGATCATTCCGAAAATACGGTTTTTAGAGGGTGCGGAAGGACGCAGCAAGAGCGCACACATCGCCGGGCTCAGCGTCAAAGCGACCACAGTCGATATCAACACCGAAACGACAATGGTAATGGCAAACTGCCGGTAAAGCAAACCGGTAATCCCCCCCAGAAAACTAACCGGAATAAATACCGCAGCCAGCACGAGAGAGGTGGCGATCAACGCCCCGGTCAATCCCCGCATAGCTTTCTTCGTAGCCTCGTAGGGGCTCAAACCTTCTTTTTCCATATAACTCCCGACCGCTTCGACAACTACAATGGCATCGTCGACCACGATACCTATCGACAAAATCAATCCCAACAGAGTAAGTAAATTGAGCGAAAAGCCCAAAACCAACATCACCCCGAAAGTTCCGATCAACGATATCGGCACAGCAATCAGGGGCACCAGAGAAGCGCGCCAGTTCTGGAGCGAAAGAAACACCACCAACACCACCAGCAACAGCGCTTCGAACAAGGTTTTATACACTTCGTGGATAGACTCGGAAATGTAGCTGGTGATATCGAAAGGGATTTCGTAATCGAGCCCTTCGGGAAAATTCTTACTGATCTCTTTCATCGTTTCGCGCACCTGCCCGGCCACTTCGACGGCATTCGCACCGGGAAGGGTATAAATCCCGAGTACTGCGGCATTTTTACCGTTCATACCACTCTCGGTGGAATAGGAAGAAGCCTCGAGAGAGACCCGGGCAACGTCCCTCAAACGTACGATAGAACCGTCTGGATTCGCTCTGACCACAATCTCTTCGAATTCATTGACTGTAGACAAACGCCCCTGGGTAGTGATCGGAATGGTTATATCCTGCCCGGAAATAGGCTGCTTGCCCAATTCGCCGGCCGCCGACTCACGGTTCTGGTCTTTGAGGGCATCCTGCAAATCTTTTACCGTCAGTCCGAAATTAGCCATCCGGTCGGGCATCACCCAGATACACATACCATAATAACGGCTTCCGATATTGGAAACCCGTCCTACCCCGGGGATACGCCTCAGGATATCCAGGACATTGATCGTCGCAAAATTACTGAGGTAGATTTCGTCGAAACGGGGATCGTCGGAAGTCAGGGTCAGGGTCATGAGCTGATTCGAAGATTGCTTTTCGACGGAAATACCGTTCTGCACCACCTCGGCGGGCAAGCGCGACTCGGCCAGTTTCACCCGGTTCTGGATTTCTACGGCAGATAATTCGGGATTGGCCGAAATGTCGAAGGTGACATTGATCGACAAACCGCCGGAATTGGAACTGCTGGATTCCATGTAGAGCATTCCCGGCGTCCCGTTGAGTTCCTGCTCGATGGGGGTCGCCACAGCCTGCGAGACAGTCTGTGCACTAGCTCCGGGATAGGAGGCCGAAATTTTCACCATAGGAGGTGTAATCTGCGGGTATTGATCCACCGGCAACAAATAGAGGCCGATACATCCTACCACGACAATCAATATGGATAATACCGCCGAAAAGATAGGGCGGTCTATAAAGAATTCAACTTTCATCTTACTTCGTTTATTTCGTCTGTATTTTCTTCTTTTTTAGCCACCGTGCGGGGAGCCAAAAGATCACCGGGAGAAAGTTTGTGTTGTCCCTCGGTCACGACCATTTCATCAGGTCCCAATCCCCTCTCTACCACCACAAAATTACCGACTTCGGGTCCGGTTTCGATAAACCGTTTCTCGGCAGTACTATCCCTGCGCATAACATAAACATGAGCACCTCCCTTCTCGATAATAATTGCGCGGGCAGGTACCACTACGGCGTTTTCGCGCACATCGAGCAGCAATTTGACTTTGGTAAACTGTCCGGGCAGCAGTTTCCGCCCGGGATTGGCCAGTTCGGCTCTCACCCCGAAAGTACCTGTCTTGGGATCGACCTGAGGCTCGGCAAAGTCGACCAGGCCCTTCTCCGGATAAACAGAATTATCGGCCAGGGTGACCGTAATCGAGGGCTGCCAGGAACGGGTAGCGTCCTGCTCGCCTAATCTGACATTACGCTGCTGGCTGCGGAGATAATCGAGGGCGGTGAGGCTAAAATCGACCAACACGGTATCGCTGGCCACGACGGTCGCCAATAGCGACTTGGAGCCGGGGCCCACCAAGGTACCGATATCGGCATGCCGTTCGCTGATGTATCCCGAAATGGGCGAACGTACCGTCGTATATCCCAGCTCCATCTCTGCCTGTGCCAGATCGGCTTTACTCATGGCTACGTTCGCTTTAGCACTTTCGTAAGCGGCAATGGCATTATCCAGGTCCAACTGGCTGGCTGCATTCTGTTCGTATAAAGGACGCAAACGCTCTACATCGCGTCCGGTTTTCAACTCCTGGGCTTCGTCTTTTTTCAGTTGAGCCGCAGCTTTATCGGCCCGCGCTTTATATAAATCGGGATTGATAATAAACAAGGGCTGATTACGCTCTACCCGTTTCCCTTCCTCAAAAAGCATCTTTTCCAGATAGCCTTCTACCCGGGCATGTACTTCCACAAATTGCCGGGCCCTGATCCGCCCTACATAATCACCGAATATCTCTACATCATCGACCCCCACTTTCTCAACTACTACGGGAATTCCTTCACGTATCTTATCTTTTTTACAACCCACCACTCCCAACAGGAGCACACAGGCAAAACCACTCAGCCAATTATTAACCCTCATATTTATCTGTTTAATTTATTTATACTTGCTATTTCCTCGCTTATGAAAAATATATACCATTTTTCAAGTATAAAAGTTATGCATTGGCTGTCAGCATACTATATATTCAAATCTTTTCCCCGGGGAACTTGTTTTTGTGGAATTATTCCACAAACGAGCTGAATTATTCCACAACATTCGCTATTTCGTTTTCGTATAGGGATTTGTAATTTAAACGATATTTTAACCGATCCGATATGAGACGAATCTTATTTCTGTTATTTTTAAGCCTGATCTTAGGGGGCCGGTCAAAAGCCCAGCAAGACCCGGTACTCGATCTGCAACAAACGATGCCTTCAGAAGACAGTTGGTGGCAATTTTTCGGAGATTCGACACTTATCCGTCTGATCGACAAATCTGTAGCCAATAATTATAATCTGCAGAATGCAGTAAAAAATATCCAATTGGCGAAATCGCGCTGGCGGTCACAACAGGGCCATTTTTTCCCGAGTTTCAGCGCTTCGGCCCAATATACACCGGAAAAAAGCAGTCTGGGCATCGACCATGCCGATAATTACTACCACATCGGGCAGGCCGGTATAGAAATGAATTGGGAAATCGATGTGTTCGGCAATATCCGGAAAGGAGCCAAAGCCCAAAAAGAATATTACCTGGCTTCACAGGAGGATTACCGGGGTACAATGGTCTCGCTCGCCTCAGAAGTGGCGATGGCTTATATCCGTCTGCGCACTTACCAGCAACAACTGGAAGTTGCCCGTAATAACCTGGAATCCCAGGAGGAGATTCTCCGGATCAATGAAGCCAAACTGGCGGCCGGACTGACTTCCAACCTAACGGTGGCGCAATCGAAAGGCCTGTGGCTACAAACGAAGGCAACCCTTCCCGGACTGGAAGCCTCGGTCTACTCGGAAGTGAATACACTGGCTGTCCTGACCGGAGAGTATTCGGATTCTTTACGGCAAGCTTTACTGCAAGTGCACCCTCTCCCCCAAGGCAACCCGATCCTTATGCAAGGAATCCCGGCCGAACTGATCCGGCGGCGCCCGGATGTCCGCTCGGCCGAACGGACGATGGATGCACTGGCAGCTGCAGCAGGCGCAACACGGGCAGACTGGTGGCCGAAATTCTACCTAACGGGTGCTTTCGGGTATGGTAACGAATATTACAAACAATTTTTCAAGAAGGAGAACATGACGTGGCAAATCAGCCCGAGCATCAAATGGACGATTTTCAGCGGGCGCCAGATCGCCCAGGCTAACCGGCAGGCCCAAATCCAACTGGACGAAGGGATCAATACGTATAACCAAACTCTGCTCACAGCTTTGCAAGAGGTAGACGATGCCTTATCGTCATATAATAAATCACTCCAACAACTGGATGCAGACCGGCTTGCTCTGCAGGAAATTAAACTGACACTGGAATATGCAATGGACCTGTATAAGAAAGGACTGACCAATTACCAGAATGTACTGGACTCACAACGCAATGTATTGAACTACGAAAATGTGTATGTGAATTCGCAGAGTGCAACCCTGCTCTATATGATACAGGTGTATAAGGCACTGGGGGGAGGAGTGGAAAAATAAAGTTAAAGGCTAAAAGCGAATTAAAAAAATCATTGTTATGAAAAAGATGATCGTTCTGATGATTGGTTTGGGAGTGATATTGGGAGGTTGCAGGAAGAAAGAGAAACAGGAAGCCGCAAGCGGACAAGCGGCCCCGGAGATTTTAGTGAACAGACCTGCCCAACACGATGTCGTGTATACGTATCAGTATCCGGCTTATCTGGAAGCCGTGCAAACGGTGAATCTGGTGGCCCGGGTATCGGGATTCCTGGAAAAGATGAATTATATCCCGGGAGTGCCGGTAAAAGCAGGCCAGTTGTTGTTTGTCATCGAACCTCAACCCTATCAGGATCAGTTGAAAGCGGCACAGGCCGAAATGAAGAGTACAGAGGCACGTCTGGCTTACGCCAGGGCACAATACGAGAAGATGAAAGAAGCGATGCCTAGCCGGGCTATCAGTGAGATCGACTTCATCCAGGCCGAATCGGATTACCATTCGGCGATAGCGAATCTTCAGAATGCCCGGGCACAATTGAATACTGCTCAGACCAATCTGAATTATTGTTACATCAAAGCTCCTTTCGACGGACGGGTATCCCGGAACCTGGTGGACCTTCAGAACTTTGTCGGAGGAGCGGTACAACCGGTCACCCTGGCTACGATGTATAAAGATAAGTATATGTATGCTTATTTCAATATGGCTTATGCCGAGTTCGAACAAATTCCTCCGGTGACCAATCCGCTGGTATCGAAAGATTCGGCCCTGGCGCTGACGGTCATCAATGCTGCGGACACCAGCCGTTATTGGAAAGGCGAGCTCGACTATACTTCGCCGAACGTCGATCTGCAAACCGGGACGGTGACCGTACGGGCCATTCTCGAAAATCCGAAAGAAGAATTATTAAGCGGGATGTATGTTAAAATCCGGCTTCCCTATAAAGTGGTAAAAGATGCTTTACTGATACCGGAGGCTTCGATCGGCACGGGACAGGCAGGCCGCTATGTCTATCTGGTGGATGAGAACAACCGGGTGGTGCAGCAAACCGTCAAAGTCGGGGTATTGAGTAACGACGGCATGCGGGAGATCGTCAGCGGTGTCACTCCGGACGACCGTTATGTCGTGGAAGCCCTGATGAATGTGCGTCCGGGCATGACCGTGAAACCAGTGAGAGAAAAAACAAAACGTTAATCTATTCCTATGTTCAGTACATTTTTCATTAACCGCCCTATATTCGCTACGGTCCTGTCTATCCTTATCGTGATCGCAGGACTGGTATCTTTACGTGGTCTGCCGGTAGAACAATATCCGACGATCACTCCTCCGACAGTCGTTGTCCGGGCCTCCTACCCCGGAGCCAATGCCAGTACAATCGCCGACATGGTAGGTACCCCGATCGAGCAACAAGTGAACGGCGTAGAGGGTATGCTTTATATGTCGTCGACTTCGTCGAGCACAGGCAGCTACCAGCTGACCATCACTTTCGAAGTGGGAACCGACCTGGATATGGCCACCGTGCTCGTAGAAAACCGGGTGAACATGGCCCTGAGCACTTTACCGCAGGAGGTGACCCAGATCGGGGTCACTACGACCAAGGAATCGACCAACGTCGTGATGTTTCTGTCACTGACCTCGGATAGTCCGCAATACGACGCTCTTTTTCTCTCTAATTATGCGGCCCTGAATATCACCAACGAATTGGGCCGGGTAAAAGGAGTAGGTAATGTGGGCTTGTTCGGCATGGGCAAATACAGTATGCGTATCTGGCTGGATCCGGATCAGCTGACTATCCGGGGCATCACTCCGGCGGATATCGTATCGGCCATTCAGGGCCAGAATATCCAGGTTACAGCGGGCAGCGTGGGATCGGAACCCTTAGTCCGCAAAGAAGCCTACCAATACACCCTCGAAACCAAAGGATTACTGATCGATGAAGAAGAATTCGGCAATATCATCGTCAAGGCCCTTCCCGACGGCAAATACCTTCGCATCCGTGACCTGGCCACTATAGAGCTCGGACGTGAAAGCTACAGCTCCACCGCCACCCTGAAAGGCGGAGCCGTCGCAGCTATCGCCGTCTATCAGCTTCCGGGAGCCAACGCCCTGGACGTGGCACAACGGGTGAAAAAAGAGATGGACAAACTGGCCTCCTATTTCCCCGAAGGGGTGCAATACAGCGTGACCCTCGATACGACGGAATTTATCAATGCCTCGATTTCAGGAATATACGAAACCCTGATCACCGCCTTTATCCTGGTTTTACTGGTTATTCTGATCTTCCTCCAAAACTGGCGGGCGATGCTGATTCCGCTGATCACGATTCCCGTCTCGCTGGTCGGGACTTTCACCTTCATGGCGATGCTGGGATTTTCCATCAATACGCTGACTCTCTTCGGACTGGTACTGGCTATCGGGCTGGTAGTAGACGACGCCATTATCATCGTAGAAAACAGTTACCGGCTGATCGAAACCGGCCGGTATCCCACCGTAAAAGAGGCGGTGATCCAGGCCATGAAGGAAGTGTCGGGAGCTGTTGTGGGTATTGTGCTCGTACTGTTGGCCGTATTTATTCCCACGGCCTTTATCGGCGGCATCACCGGCCAGTTGTACAAACAATTCGCCCTGACGATCGCCATCTCGACGGTAATCAGCGGGTTCAACGCCCTCACCCTGAGCCCCGCACTTTGTGCCCTGTTTCTGAAACCCAAACAGCCGGCCAAATTCTTTCTCTTCAAAGCTTTCAACCGGTTTTTTGAAAAGACAAACCATGGTTATACCTGGGTGATCACTCACTTCATGCGTAAATCGCTGATGACTTTTATCGTCTTTTTGATCCTTTCGGTGCTGGCTTTCTGGGGATTTATCAAATGGCCGCGTACTTTTATCCCGGAAGAAGACCAGGGGTATTTCATCGCTTTCATGCAACTGACCGACGGTGCTTCGTCGAGCCAGACGGCTACAGCCCTGCAAAAAGCGTCGGCCGTACTGAACCAAATGGAAGGCATCGAAACCTATATCACGATCAACGGCTTTTCAATGATGAGTAATGCAAACGCTTCGAATGCCGCCACGCTGTTCGTGATGCTCAAAAACTGGGACCAACGGAAATCTCCGCAGTTAAGCGCCCAAAGCCTGGTGAACCAATTCAACGGTATGGCCTATGAAGCGATACCGGAAGCCAGAACCTTCGCCGTCTTACCGCCGGCCATCCCGGGATTGGGCGAAAGCAGCGGGTTTGAAGTCATGCTGGAGGATATCAACAGCTACGGCCCGCAAGAACTGCAACGCATGACAGACGAACTGATGCTCGCCGGCAACGAGACCCCGGGTCTCTCTACCGTCCAGTCGATGTTCAGCGCCAGTGTACCCCAGTATTACCTGAATATCGACCGGAACAAAGTAGAGCTGATGCAGATTCCGCTAAGCGAGGTGTTCAATACGATCGGCACATACCTCGGTTCCACCTATGTCAACAATTTTGTGAAATTCGGCCGCACTTACCAGGTGAAGGTCGAAGGTGCCCCCGACAGCCGGGCTCTGGTAACCGACCTACGCCTATTGAATGTCCGCAACTCCAAGGGCGACATGATTCCCCTTTCGGCCTTTACTACTATCGAGACGCGGATCGGCGCAGAGAGCCTGACGAAATACAACACTTACGTATCCGCCCTGATCTCGGGTGCCGCAGCAGACGGTTATAGCTCGGGAGAGGCGCTGAATATTATGGCCAAACTGATCCGGGAGAAAGTGGGACGCTCCTTCGGTTATGAATGGACTTCTATGGCATATCAGGAAGAAAATGCGAGTTCGTCCACCTCCATCATCTTTATACTGGCCATCGTGGTGGCTTTCCTGATCCTGGCAGCCCAATACGAGAGCTGGACGGATCCTTTTGCAGTGATCATGGGTTTGCCTATCGCCCTGCTGGGAGTAGTGATCGGAGTGATGGTCATGAATCTTCCGATCAGCGTTTACACCCAAATCGGAGTAGTGCTTCTGATTGCCCTGGCGGCGAAAAATGCCATCCTGATCGTAGAATTCGCCCGGGATTACCGGGCTGCAGGCAAGTCGACCGAAGAATCGGCGATCGAAGGCGGACGCGTACGTCTCCGCCCGATCCTGATGACCTCTTTTGCTTTCATCCTCGGCACTTTCCCGCTGGTGATTTCGACCGGAGCCGGAGCTTCGAGCCGGATCTCGCTCGGTATCGCCGTTTTTGCCGGTATGTTGATGACCTCCCTCGTAGGCACCTTGTTTATTCCCAATTTCTACCTGATGATGGAGAGCCTGCACGAACGGTTTACCCGCAAAAAGAAAAAAGACAAAGACACGGAAGAGAACCTTCCCGCCGTATACGAGGAACAACTCCCGATGAAGCGGGAGTGAGACAGGGAGAGGGATTAGCGTCGCTTCGTTCCTGATCAGGGGCGTCATTCAGGCTCCGGACCGGCAAAACCTCTCCGGTTTCTGGCCAGCGAACCTCTGGTTCTGACTGCAAAGCCGACCGGAAAGATTGTGCCGCCGGTCAGCCAGGCATTCATCAGCAAGCGGGAATTGCACCGATCAGCATCGAAGAGATGCCGACCGATAAAGCGCTAATCGGTAACCTCCGGTTACACTGGTCAAGACCGAAGATGTGCCACCAACTGCCTGTCGGAGAAACCGGTATAAGCCTTCAGCACCATAAGACCGATCTTTGCACAAAGACTGAAAATGTTCTTGCGTCCAAGACGTTGCTCCGACAGACCTGATTCTTTGGCTATACGCTCAAACGGGAACACTGAATGAAGCCTGCCAAGCTCACTCTCATGAAAACTCTTGCGATATTTTTCCAGAATATCAAATTCTGTAAAGCCTAATGTAGGCTGAATCTCGGAAATATTTCGTATTTTTGCCATATCTTAGTTGGGGTATTTCCCCCGTTTTGGCTGCCAAACCGTATTTTCGGGGGAATATCTAAAGATACAAAAAAGCCAGCTAATTCGCAATTCTTTATGTGTGAATTAGTTGGCTAATTTGATAATATTTACGGAATGTCCCTTCATAGCGGATAATATCTTCGAGCTTGTTCATGGCTATAAACCTGAAAAGATAAAGAAAAGGCTTTAGGGCAACGATTAAAAAAATTGAGAATCGGATTTTTCGATTCTCAATTTTCAATTATTTAAAGAAGTTTGTTGATTTTCTCGACCAGTGAATTCTTAGGTACTGCACCTACTTGTTTATCAGCAACTTTACCGTCTTTAAAGAACAGGATAGTCGGGATATTACGGATACCGAATTTAGCTGCTGTGCTTGGGCTGCCGTCGACGTCAACCTTAGCAACGGTAATTTTTCCTGCAAATTCTTCAGAGATTTCTTCAACAATGGGAAGCATCATTTTACATGGTCCACACCATTCTGCCCAGAAATCGACCAGGACAGGTTGTGCTGATTTCAGTACAACTTCTTCAAAATTAGAATCATTAACTGCTATTGCCATAGTATTTATCTTTTAAAAGTTGGTATTTCCATTTTGCTCCGCTAAGTTACAACAATTTTATTGTATACGTAGTATTCATCTTATAATAGAACGTTAAAATTTATCCTAGTTGATCTTCATTTTGATCGAATCGTTGTTTTCGAAATATTCGTACAATTCCCGGGAACGCCTGATCTTACAAGTGCGAGAGAACATTTTGACACTGTTTCCCTGACGGTCGAACAGCATGAAATTCAGGGGTATATCGTTTTGTGCCGTTACTGGTTCTTCAAAATTTTCCGGATCGCTGTTTTTCTGTGTCTTTTGTTCGGTTGCTTTCTTCTGGGCTTCTTTATAACTTTCGCTGTTCACATCGGTTGTAAAGAGCTCGTGTATTTCAGTGACCGTTTCCAGGGTCAGTTTTTCAATATCGACCTGTAAAGTGATCGAACGGATTGCATTTTCGGTCAGTGCTTCCAATAAGCCCACTTTTTGAATGGTGAAAGTAAGCTCGTTTCCTTCCTTACCCCATTTAGGCCCTACTTTCCCCTTTACATAGATCGCCGTCTCGTCGATAAAGTATTGCCGGAAATCGGTATAATCTTTTCCGAAGAAAGCCAGTTCGTAAGTGCCGCTGAAATCCTCCAGGGTCAGGATGCCGAAGTCTTTCCCGGTTTTGGTTTTACCTTCCCGTTTGGCGGTGATGATGCCGGCAATATTGATTTCTTTGCCTTTAAAAGTTTCGAGGCCGTTGTTGAGTTCTTCTACCGGCGTACAAAGCAACTGCATTTCCAGCTTATAAGGATCCAGCGGATGTGAAGTCAGGTAAATACCGATCAGCTCTTTTTCCTTTTTCGATTTCTCATAGTCGTGCCAGGGTTCGCAGTCGGGGATATTCGGTTTGGTGACTTCGAAGCCGTCCAGTTCGCCGAATAGGGTGGCTTGCAGGTTCATGGAATCCTGCTGGTTTTTCTGGCCGTAGTTTACCAGGTTATCCAATACCGTGGTCGTTGCGTCCACCAAATGCAGGTATTGGGCCCGGTGGTATCCGAAACTGTCCAGCCCGCCGGCAGTAATCAGGTTTTCGATTGTTTTCTTATTGACCGATTTATAGTCGATTCGTTCGAAGAAATCGTATACATCTTTATAAGGTCCGTTTTTCTCCCGTTCTTCAATGATTTTTTCTACAGCAGCTTCACCCACTCCCTTGATGGCGGCTATGCCAAAGCGGATCTGACCATGTGAGTTTACGGTAAAGTCATTGTAGGATTCATTGACATCCGGCGCCAGTACACTCAACCCCATTCGCTTACATTCGTCCATGAAAACCGTTACTTTGGTGATGTCCGAAAGATTGTTGCTTAAGTTGGCAGCCATGAATTCTGCCGGATAATGGGCTTTCAGGAAACCGGTTTGATAGGCGATGTAGGCGTAACAAACGGAATGCGATTTGTTGAAGGCATAAGAAGCGAAAGCTTCCCAGTCTCCCCAGATTTTGTTGACCAGTTCTTCGACATCTTTTCCTTTTTCTTTGGCTCCCTGGACAAAATCGGGATTGTTTTTACAACCTTCGACGAATTTGCCTTTCAATTCCGCCAGCAATTCGAACTTCTTTTTACCCATGGCTTTGCGGAGGGTATCCGATTGTCCCCGGGTGAATAGTCCCAGGGCCCGGGATTGGAGCATCACCTGTTCCTGGTATACGGTGATACCATAGGTTTCTTTCAGATAGGGTTCCATCATCGGATGGTCGTATTCGATAGGCTCCTCACCCAATTTACGCCGGATGAAGGAAGGAATATACTCCATAGGCCCCGGACGATACAGGGCGTTCATGGCTACCAGGTCCTCGAAACGGTTGGGCTGGAGGGCGCGGAGGTGTTTTTTCATTCCGGGCGACTCGAACTGGAACAGACCGGTGGTATCTCCGCGGGTGAAAAGCTTGAAGGTTTCTTCGTCGTCCAGGGGAATTTCATTTTCATTCAGGACGATGTGTTTCGATTTTTTGATATTGTCAAGACAAGTCTTGATGATCGAGAGGGTACGTAAACCCAGAAAGTCCATTTTGATCAGCCCGATCGGTTCTACGAAATGCCCGTCGTATTGGGTAGTCATCAGACTTTCTCCTTCGGTAGGCATGATCGGGATATGATCGGTGAGCGGATCCCGGCTGATGAGGATACCACAGGCATGTACTCCGGTTTGACGGATAGAACCTTCGAGGGTCTCGGCGAACTGTATTGTTTTGGAAATCAGTGGGTTCAGAGATTGCTTCTCTTTTTCGAGATCCGGGTTTTCCTTATAAGCTTTTTTCAGGGTCATTTTCGGAGCTTCCGGAACCATTTTGGCCAGTCGGTTGGCTTCCGATAATTCCAGTTTCAATACCCGGGCTACGTCTTTAATAGCCATTTTGGCGGCCATACTGCCGAAGGTTACGATGTGCGACACTTTGTCGGCTCCGTATTTCTCCGTTACCCACTCCAGTACCTGTTGCCGTCCTGCATCATCGAAATCCACATCGATATCGGGCAGGGAAATACGGTCGGGATTCAGGAAACGCTCGAACAGCAGATCATATTTTATAGGGTCGATATTCGTGATACCCAGGCAATAGGCGACGGCACTACCGGCAGCCGATCCACGTCCCGGTCCAACAATCACGCCCATATCCCGGGCAGCCTGGATAAAGTCCTGCACGATCAGGAAGTAACCCGGAAAACCCATGGTCTTCATGATATGCAGCTCGAAGATAATGCGTTCCATGATCTCGGGAGACGGATTTTCGCCATAGCGTTTCACAACCCCTTTCATGGTCAGTTCTTTCAGATAGTCGGCTTCCAGTTTGATACGGTATAAACGGTCGTATCCTCCCAGTTTTTTGATTTTTTTATTGGCTTCTTCTTCGGTCAGTACGACATTTCCTTTCTCGTCGCGGGTGAATTCGTTGAAGAGGTCTTCCTGGGAAAATTTTTGCCGGTATTCTTCTTCCGTACCGAGTTCGGGGGGAATAGGGAAAACGGGCATCAAAGGATCGGAATCCAGTTCGTATTCCTCGACTTTATCGGTGATCTCTTGAGTGTTTTCGATGGCTTCGGGCAGATCGGGGAAAAGGTCGATCATTTCCTGGGTGGTTTTAAACCATTCCTGACGGGTATACCGCATCCGGGTCGGATCGTCGATGTCTTTCCGGGTGTTCAGGCAGATCAGCAGATCATGGGCTTCGGCATCTTCTTCATTGAGAAAATGTACGTCGTTGGTAGCGATAAGTTTGATATTCAGTTTTCTGGCTATTTTGATTTTCTCCTGAATACAGCGTTGCTGATTGTCGTAAATCTCGGCTCTTTGTTTGGGATCCGCTGCCGGATGGCGCATCACTTCCAGGTAATAATCTTCGCCGAACAGATTTTTGTACCATAGAGCTGCTTTTTCAGCTCCTTCCAGATCACCGGCCATGATTTTCTGATCGATTTCTCCTCCCAGGCAAGCCGAGGAAATGATCAATCCCTCATGATGTTTTTCGAGCTGGGTTTTATCGATACGGGGACGGTAGTAGAAACCGTCGCAAAAAGCCGTCGAACAGAGCTTGACGAGATTGAGGTAACCGGTGAGGTTTTTGGCCAGAATGATCAGGTGTTCCCCTGACCGGTCGATCGGTTTTTCTTTATTATATAAGGATACCCGTGCGACATAGGCTTCACACCCTAAAATGGGTTTGATCCCTTTTTGCCGGCAGGTGTCGTAAAACAGCTTTATCCCGAACATATTGCCGTGGTCGGTCAGTGCTAGTGCGGCCTGGCCGTCGGCTTTGGCTTTTTCGATCAGGCCTGGAATACTGGCTGCTCCGTCGAGAATAGAATATTGCGAGTGGACGTGAAAGTGGGTAAATTTCATGGTTTGTTGCATGCTGAATTCACAAACAAAAATACAATATCTTGCGGAATTACGGAAACAACTCCCCGGAATTTCCCGCTTCCCCGCTTTAAAATGCAACACCTGCCTCTCCTCAGCCCAGGTACATCCATCTCTTTACATTGACATGAAAACTGGTGTTTTTTTGCCAAATGACAAAAAATCCGCTCAAATGCAGGAGTAAGCTATAGTTTCTTTGTTTGCGAGAAAATTTTGCAACCGTTTTAGATAAGAATTTCAGCCCTTTTTTTAATCATTTCCTTTTGAAGAGAACCGAAGCATTTTCAGAGGAATATTTCATATCGGGTATGGCATTGTATAGTTTATAGGCTTGGGTAAAGCTTTCCATAGTCCCCGCTATTATTCTTTCTGTTACATCACTATCGAATTGTGATAAATAGTCTTCATCGGACAATACCTTTTGAGAACACTACCTATATTGGAGGTTACTATCGCGAATGCTGCAGAGGTTGTGTCTCCTGCTTCCGCCAAACAGGCGTGTATTTCAGTTTGGATTTATAATAGATTTCCTTCTGTATCTTTAAGGAGATCGATCACATTAATAATTGATATGCCATCTGTATTCACATGTGAAGGGGTCAACCCTCCCACAATGACTATTTTAGGAATCCGTCTTTGATATGACGAAGGGAATTGGTTTCCTGGTCAATTTTTTCTTGAGTGGGCATATCAAGTACTGATTGTATGTACACACGTTTGTTCCCGCTATTGCAAATGAAATCCATTTCCAGTAGTTTTCGTATTTTCTTTCCATCATCATTTATTATTCTCACCTTCACTTGCCCTACATCAACAGAATACCCTCTGATACGCAATTCGTTATATATAATATTTTCCATAAGATGACCACCTTCAATTTGGCGGTAATTCAGATGGGCATTACGTAGTCCTATATCTTCAAAATACTATTTTGAAGGTGTGTTGATGTAATGTTTTCCTTTAATGTCATATCGAATGGCTTTTTCCAACATAAACGCATCTTGTAACATTTCCAAGATAACTCTGTATGGTTGTATCTGAAATACTATGGCCTTTTACGGATTTGAATGTATTTTCAAGGTTTGTCGGATTGGTCAGGCAGCCGATATTGGAAGCAATGATATCTATAAGTTCACTTAAATCATCATCATTTCTAATGCTGTAACGCTCTTTTATATCGCGTATATAAGTCCCTTGAAACAATGATTTGAGATAATTTTCTTTTTCTTTGAAAAAGATACAACCTGTGGCATTCCTCCATAAATCATATAATCTTGTAGTGCAGAAAGTTCATTTGCGTACTGTCCTGCCTTGAGAAATTCCGAAAAGCTTAGGGGATGGACTCTGATTTCATACCCTCTACCACGAAATTCAGTTTTTACATCACTGGATAACATTCGGCTATTGCTACCGGTCACATATACATCTGCATTTTTAATTTTCAGATAGCTGTTGAGTGCGTTTTCAAATTCAGGAACAAGTTGAATTTCATCCAATAGTATGTAATACATACCGTTATCTGTGATATGCCCATCAATGTAATCCAATAATATGTCCGGATCTCTGAGGTGTTTACTACGTTGGTTTTCCAAATCAACTTGAATAATATGTTCTTCGTTCGCACCGCTTTCAAGTAATGATTGTTTGAATAATTCAAATAGAAGATAAGATTTTCCACAACGGCGTATACCGGTAACAATCTTAATCATTCCGTTGTGCATCACACTTCTCAGTTCCTGCAAATATTTGTTTCTTGGTATAAGCATGTTAAAAAAATAGTGAAAATTATCAGTAACGCGGTTTTTTATTGGAGAAAAATGGGACTTTTCCCATTTTTCTCCAATAGAAGCGGCCGAACTTTTTGATTTTGCATAACAAAGGATGTAAATTGACCTTGTTCATTTTAAAAGCAACGGCTCATGATGTTTCATATACTGCTATAGTGCTTGTTCCCATATTCCTCTATAAAAATCCGTCATAATCTCCGTTTCCTTTGCAAAGTCTTCTTGAAAAGATAACTCGGAGGGAGGATACCTTCCACGTTCCAGCCTCCGGTTTTCGGGCAAAAAATTACCGCAGGGCATTTTTCACCCGAAAAAACGCTCCGGTATCGCCGTCCGGGTTGATGTAAAGGCCGGGACTTCTGACAAGAGTACTTTCAACTTCTGTTTGAAGCCGTTGTTGGGGGAAATTACATCCAACAGATAAGCCACACAACATAATTGAGCATATAGTTTTTCCTGTGCTATAGCTTTGTTTTGAATCCAAGGATTTTGTAGCTTCTTAGGTAGTTGTGGCTTCTATGGATATTTCCTGTTCCATATACATGCATGATATGCTATGCAGTTACGCAATACAGACGGTTTTTTATCCAACTTTCAAGATATAAGTGCTGTGGTAAACCAAGTTCTCTTGCAATCTGCTTTTTAAGGTTGTTATCTGATAAATTGCAGTATAGCTTTGAGAGCATTCCGAAAGATGACACTTCCAAAGTTTTCTATGCAGGTGGATATGGCGGGTTATCGTACTTGACAAAATGTTCAATCAAAAAATCTTCTTTTGAGCGTTTCAATTCATCATCGCTATTGGAGAGGCATTTAGAAAAGATTGTTGTGTCAGGGAACCATGATTCATCAGCAGACCCAAATGCACCACAGTTAGATGATATATCTGGATAACTTTAGGCCGCAGGGATCTCAATGCTTTGAATGGCTGAAAAAATGTGAGTGCGCAATTCTTTGTCAAAATTGTACAAGGTTACTACGTTCTCAAACTTATTTTTGGGCTTAAATACATAGTTCACTTTGTCGCTTTCCATAGGTTTCCAATAATTAGCCAAACGGAAATAACTGATGATTTTTAAGTATTCAATCGTCGCTTGCTCATCGTCAAACAGAAGTCTCCTGTTTTTCAACATTGACATTTGAACGGCAATACTTGTGGGCTGCTTAGTGTATGTTGCCATAGGTGTATAAAAAATAAGTTCCGCCTTGATATGCATTGTAAAGAGGCGTGGCGGAAATTGTTAATATGAAGGTCATGTTTTTCTGCTATACTGCAAACATTTCGATATTTTTCTGTCAAAACAAAAAAACAGTACCTTTGCTATGCTTATGCGATGAGCCCAAAATAGAAGTGGAATATCTGAAGCAAATTGCATTGAAAAAGATGAAACTGCTTAAGTTGATTTCCCGAATGAGTTAAGAAGGGATATTCAGTAAATGTCCCTAAGTATGAATTAGTTGGCTGATTTGTGCTATTTACTGAAGTCCCTCTGTACTAGCTATGTTGTGAAACAGTGTCCGTAGATTTGGTCGATCCGCATGCAAAAAGTTTATTCGTTACGGTAATAATGTCTTTTTATAGCTATATATTGCCAAAAACAAGTTATGGATTACTTTTTATGGCAGAATCTAATTTATTAGCCAATTCAATAATATCCTCTTTTCTTGCCAATACATTTAGCCATTCTTCAGGAATAGAATCATGCCCATAAATAATTCCTGCCAATGCTCCTGTGATTGCTCCTACTGTGTCTGCATCATATCCTAAGTTTACTGCACACAAAACGCTGTCTTTGAAATCATTATTGTTGAAAATACTCCAAAAACTGGCTTCGAGCGTATCAATCACATATCCTGTTGATTTTATATCATTCTCTGCTATATTCCTGAATTGTTCGTAAGTCAGATTAACCAGTCTGTCAAAATGACTGCATTCATTCTTAAACTTTTCTTGAGTTAACAGATACTTGATTTCTTTTTGAGTATATGCAAATGCAGTTGGGATTTCTTTGGTCGCTAAATACTGTATTGCAAATTTGCAAAGAAATATACAAGCTAAAATACTTCTGGGATGTCTGTGGGTCAATGAAGAAACTTCTGAAATGATTTGTATCTGTTGTTCTTCCACTAATCCGTAGATGTATGGAATAAGCGGAGCTATTCTCATGAGGGAACCGTTACCATTATCCTTCTCTCCGTTAAGACCGGCAAATTTAGGTTCTATTCTGTTCCTTAGATTACTAATAGCCTGCATTGTTGTTATGCCAATATCGAAGGCTTTATTATTAGGTGTCCAAAGTCCCTCAAACAACCATTCTATAAATTTGCTGGCTATATCTCGTAAATTGTAGCCGGAACATAAGGAATCAGCTAAGCAGAGAGATAATGAAGTATCGTCAGACCATATACCCGAAGGTGATTCAAATGTCCTGCACTTTCCCATGCCAATAACAGGATCTTTTTGCACTGTTTCTCTGGGAATGAATTGTACAGGAAAACCTAAAGCATCCCCTATGGCGGTTCCTAATAGAATATCTTTTGCTAATTGTTGGTTTATTATTCTATCGTGTTTTCTGTATAGAGGTTGAAAAGTTTGTGTCTTTTTTTCATCCTCTTTTTTCTTTGAAAAGTGTTTAAGCAGATTTTTTAGCATGGTATAATGTCGTTGGATTATTTTATCTTTAATTTCTAAATTTCTTATACAATTCTTTATCAGGACCAAAAATCAAACCGTTAAGTAATTCGTAATCGCCAACATTTTCAGTATAATCAGAAAGTACGTCGCAATGTTCCCGGATATATTCCATCGTCTTTGCCGGAGGGTTTTCCCTTGCAACTCTGCTAAACAGCCTCCAACAAGTCTTGGCTGCCCTTTCAGTATCGGTAAATGTCTTAAATGCTTTCTGTTTCATGTATTCAAATTTCTCTACCGCATTGTCATACAAATCGGTCTGGTATTGGCTATAAAACGGGTAATTAACCCAACAACCATCATAATACCTTGTCAGATACCAGCGAGGACCTATTGAATTTTGCAATTCTTTAGCGTATGTAAGCATACACTCCGCCCGATCATTCGGATTTTTCGACGTTTTTATTTTCTGCTCTAAAGCATACATTTTTTTGGCAAAGTTCAACTTGTAATCTTTCGGTTCCGGTTTATAATATGGATATACATTGGTTGTTTGCATAAACTCGTCCGATACTTGACTCAAGTAATGAATGGCCTCTTTATATCTCATCGCCGCCAATAGTTGGGTACCGATGATTTCATAGAAATATTCCATATTGACATAACTGCGCTCATTCAAGAAGCGGTCAAAATAGCATAACGGATTTTGCATGCGGACAACCAATCGCTCGATATGCTGTACTCCAAGCGAATCAAGATTGATGAAGAAATCATTGCTGTAATCATAATCATTAATACCACCCACCCCCGGTCTAAAAAGTGCCTTTGACTCTGAACAATAAATTCTTCGAGAATTTCCCCAATCTACTATAGTAGCAGGATAACTCCAGAACTTCCCTACAAGATTCAACACCCGATTGTCTGCCATATTCAGTAATTGCAATGCCCGCGTTTGGTAACCGGAAGCAATGCATTTAGGAACCACTTGTGAAATGACTATTTTACGCATCATATCACCCCAATAATATGAACTACGATTACAAATGTAGTCCTCTATGTCGCTATAATACACAGAATCCAAATTTATGACAATCTTTTGGTCCAGCCAACTCAATTCATTATAAAGGTAATTCTCGAAATCGGCATCGTATTTTACAGCAGATTTTGCTTTCAGATAAATGTCAAATACACGGATAGCATCTTTTAAATCTTGTCCGGCAGGCAATTCCCTTGCTTGTCGGATATATTCCAACGCTTGCACCGTATCACGCAATTTATCGGACAGAAAAGAAGCCGTATAATACCAGACAGCAAGATTTTTCGCTTTCCCTTCGTCCAATACATTAAGGGTGAAATCGTATAATGTTTTCAGATTCTTTTTAAAATGATCGTTCTTTTCTGTATAGAAACGATTGAATCTATATCTCTCTCTATACATCTCTATATCATAATGTATTATATTCTGCATCAAATGAAACAGCCTTTTATCGTTCGGCTCCCTTTGGTACAGGATAGGTAGCATATCATAGCTGTCATAAGTTTTTCCTTCTTTGTTCATACAGAAAACGTATGAGACGATATCTCCGGTTTCTGTAAACATCCTTTTCGCTTTTGTTATCTCACCGATATGATAATATGCCCCTGCCGCATAATTTTTAGCCATTTCCTCTATCACACCTTTGTGAAAGAAATTCTTCCGCTCCAACCAAATGTTCAGACATTCATTATATTGGCGCAAGGAAATAAGCGCACGCATCATTTGAAGCGTATAACGGTCAAACAAGCGTTTCCCCTTGTACTCCTTGGCTTTTTCCACAATTTCCGTCAAAAGGGTGTTCTCTTCATCTCCCTGTACGGGGTAGTACCAGGCGGAACATTGTTTGGCCCGGGTCTGTTCACATTGCTTTGCCAGAAGCAGAAAAGACGTTATTTCCGTATCTTTTTCCCGAATCAACCAGTCGGCAAAAGCATTGTCATTTTTCTCTTTACCAGCCACCGCATCGGCATGTAATTTCTCCAACCGGTCGTATTCCCAATGGTACACGACTTGTTGAATGTCTTCCAATGGAATATCAGTCGAAGTGATTTTTGCCCAACTACGGCAATTGTCCATTAGGGGATTTTCCCGCCAGGAGCGGCTATTTCTTATACCTGTTCCTGACATATCTTCCCCACAGATACGAAATGTAAAATACTCTTCCGCCGTATATAACCTGTCACGAGGGCCACAAGCCAAAGAAAGACGACATGCCGGAATCAGGACGATAAGAATTGAAAAAAGATATCTCATGGAATGGGGGTATATATTTGGTTAATTTCTTTTTCTTCAAACATTGATAGATTCAATGAATCGAGATGGTAAAGAATCGTATTGCCGGATTCTGATGCCATTTTAGATGCAATGAGCCGTTTGACACGCATAATTTCGCTGAATGTGGAATTTTCCAGACGGATGATATTCCCTTTACGGATATGATGGTTTTCCAAATAATGCTCTTGCAAAACCAAATAATTTCCACCGGTCATCTTTTTATACCGCAGTGTATCCGAGAAATTCACCTCGTGCAGAATTACCCTAAAATTCCTTTCTTCCGTCAAAATTCCCCACGCATAGGTCGGGTATGCAAAATCGAGAGGCAATTCGTATGTTATGTCGGATTTCAGATAGGCTTCCACATCTTTGTAGTTGAGGATGGAATTTTCCGTTTCCGGATTGTAAATCGACCCCGTATTGTATAGCATCAAAACTCCCTTATCCACCGGAGGGACTTTTTTCTTCAACTGATGCAACCGTATGGTGGCGCTGAGCGATAAATGATTTGCATACAATGTGTCCCGTAGTCTTTGGCAAAACCCGAAAAACGAATCCTGGGTACTTGCCGTCCAGTCGCAATCCACCTGGATTTCCTTTACGTTCCGAATCTGATGACGCATTAGCATGGCATGTATTCTCTTGTACATCAATTCTGCAAAATCAGAGTCATGTCTGATTGCTTTTGTGGTGATATAAACCGTGGGTACGATTTCTATTCCGGCCGGAATCGTGTCTTGAAACAAGGTCGTGGCAATGGGAATGACTTCCAACTTTCCGTCCGCATTTTCTACACGGTCTACATCAAACATCCGCAGATAGATTTTCCGGATGTGGTGCTTTTGTAAAAATTGCCTGTCATGTTCCGTCAGGCGAAAGACGGTTTTCCAATAATAAATGGCATTTTTCGCTCCTTGCAGGGAATCAGAGTCAGTTATCACACCAACCGAAGTATCTGTTTTACTTTGGGGCGTTTCAATACTTTCCGTGCCGGAAGAATCCGCCTTTTTTTGTCTGACGCATCCGCAGAGCATCCCAAAAACGATAATTAAAATAGAACTATATTTCATATTCAGTCATAATCTTAAGAACAAGTCTTGATTATTACATTTTATGGTTGTGTTATTGATTCCAATACTTCTTTAGCTTGTATACACCCTTGTTCCGCTGCTTTTTGAAACTATTCCACGGCTTTAGTTTTATTCATCGCCACTCCATCACCCTCATAGTAACAAACTCCTAAGCTGCCTTGGGCTTGTGCATATCCTTGTTCCGCTTTTGCTTTGTAGGCTTTAAAAGTTTGAGCATTTGTTATCATATTGCCTACGAGAATTATCGGTAGGATAATCAGTTTGGTCAGTGCTTTAAGTATTGTATTCATATCATTTATTAAGTTCACGAATATTATGTTTCGCCATTTCGTTGTGTGGATCTATTTTTAGAGCGTCTTGATAATCTTGCAATGCTAAATTCCAAAGTTTCAATTGACTATATTCATTCCCACGATTTACATAAGCATCTGCCATGAAAGGATCTAATTGAATGCAATTGGAATAAGCTTGTATCGCATCATTATGACGTAGCATTTTAGATAATATAACTCCTTTCCCAAAATATAATTGCGCATTAGCTGGTCCTTTGGCAATAGCATTTTCATACATTAAAAGAGCCTCTTGAATAAAACCGAGTGTAAAAGCCCTATTCCCTATCCCCATATACCCCTCTATTGTAAAACCATTAGGTAAAGAATAATCACCTAATTTCTGTAAGACCATTTTTATCTGTAAAGGATTGCATTTTGCTATCTCAAAATCTCTTTCAGACAAAAGAGTTTGACCAAGTTCTTTGTAACAACAAGCCCTCACTGTAAAAAACTTAGGCAACAACGCATCCTTTTGAAATGCATAACTTATCAATTCATTGCAATCTTTCAAAGCATCTTCATACAATTCCATGCGAGCCTTTACCCAAGATATACCGTCCATACATTTTAACCAATGCAATTTATCATCTTTTTCTTCTTTGGAAATGTATGATTTTGCTTTTTGATAAGCTTCCAAAGCTTTTTCATATGTGTTAAAATGCAGATAAATATTGGCTTTATGAATGTATAATTCCCTAATTCGCTCCACAGATAATATGTCATTTAAAGAAAAAACATCATTCTGCCTCTCTATGAATTCTGTAATCTTCTCTAAAATCTGCAATACTTCATGTAAAAAATGGATATCAGTATTGCGATATACGGTTAATTGAAGTTCATGTTGGCTGAATTCATGTAACAGAGCTAAAATATCAAATTTTTGTAAAGTGTTCTTTTCCATAATCAATTCCTTTTGACACATAACACTTTAAATTTCTTTGTCACTTGCATTCATATACTCGTTAAACGGTTTTAAACGTAATAATCGGTCTATGGACATGATGGAACGGTCGTAATATAATTGTTTTCACATTCTTCCTGCATCACGGTCGCCATGTGCTTCTGCTTTTTTCAACCAATCAATAGCCATTATTGTATCAGCTTGAACTCCTCTCCCTTTATAATAACATTCTCCTAAATGAAACATGGATAAAGAATTACCATTTTTGGCACTTTTTTCAAACCAATATACTGCTTTTTCTTCATCTTGTTTGACTCCTGTACCGTCAAGATAGTATTCTCCGATAATGTTTTGAGCTTCTGCATCACCTTGCAAAGCTGCTTGTTCATGCCAATAAAAACTTTTTTCATTTTGGTGCATGTTGTGATAATACGCACCTAAAGAATATTGGGCATCAACATTTCCTTGTTCGGCACTTAGTGTGTACCATTCTACGGCACGTTCGTAATTGTTGCGCTCCCACCAAAAACCTCCCAATTCAAATTGCGCGTCACGGTCTCCTTGTTGTGCTGCTGCGCATAATTCTTCAAATGTCATAGTTGTATAATTTATTGGTTTAGTATTCTGGAATATAACCCCATGTTGTGTACATCATACCTTCTATTACATTAGTTATATCTTGTAAATCAGTAACATAGTGTTTGATTCTGTCATACCAATACTGCGCTTGCGCGATATTTTGAGGTACACCACGCCCTTTTTCATAACGACGTGCAAGAAGAAATTGTGCGAAAATAGCACCTTTTTCTGCGCAGTATGTTAAGATTTGAACGACATCAGCATCTGTTCGTAATTCACGTGTTATTGTTCCCATAGTAATTCGTGTTATGAAAATATTTAACCCTATGGGACGCCATGCATTATCAGAGCCCGCTTCTACAGCCCTGAAATACCACAACATTCCTTCTTTAACATCATCTTTTACCTCTAAATAATAGGCTCCTAATTTTTCTGTCGCAGGGAAAAAACCGCACCGGGCACCACGCTCGTAATAATATATACTTTTTTCATGATTTTGCGTAACTATATTGCTGTCCTCGTAACATTGCCCTAAAATATAAGAGGCTGTACATTCATCCGCTTCTGCTCGCTCATGTAACTCTTCCAAAATCTTTTGTTTCTCATCCTCTGACGTGACATTATTTATAGCTATATTGACAAAAAATATATCTTCCATGCTTCCGGTCTGAGAAACACTCTCCAGCATAAAGTGTATTCCGACCTGAAAATAATGCTTCTGTATTAACAACCGCCCCAATTGTGCTTGGGCACCTGCATTACCTTGCTCTGCTGCATGCGTTAATTCATCAAATGTCATAATCGTAAAAATTAAAGTTTATATTCGATATCAACATTCTTGTCAAACATATGTAAAGTGATTTTTTGAATCACCCCACTAGGATGATATATTGTTAATCCATAATTGGAAAAAGGAATTTGAACACCGATAAGCGGATGCGTATATATTCCCCACCCCCGCATAGTTGTTTCATCGGAAGCAGAAGAAACAATCTTCATCGGCTTAGTAGACATAGAAACCCTATCCGCTCTCAACACATCGCTTTCTTCCGTATCATAGATAGTAACGGAAGAACCTTCATTTCCGGAAATACTGTCCTGTATCCGAATGGCACGTTTAGCAGCCCCACCGCCAACTTCTACACCACACTCAAAGCGGTAATGATGCCCGCTATAAAAAACTAAATCGTGAAAGTCCATAATTTATTCAAAATTAAAAGTGTGAACGAATTTCGTCTAACAAGTTTTTAACATTTTCAATTTCTTTATTCAAAGACTCACCTGCACCCAACAAAGCCCCAATTCCACCGTACTTCTCGTCGTAGTGTGCAAATGATTCCTTTTCTGCCTCCAACATACGTAATATCGACAAACAATCTTTTTCCGCTTTATTATAATGGTGCAACAAATAATTGGTTTTCATTCTGAGAATCAACATTTTCTTTGCATCCTTTTTGAACATCTGTTCCTGCGGATATGATTCAATTAGTTTGATAATCGCATCCAAGAACTCAGCAACATTATTTAATTCGTTTTCTGTATGTTCCCTTAATGATTTACCTTTCAATTTTATCATTAATATCATGCACATTTCATTATATTCGGATTTCTCTTGTTCCGAAGGAGTTTTCACCCAATGCCAATCACCTAAAACTTGAGTACTCATTGCTTTAATTTTACTTGTTTATTTTATATTTATTCCCAATAATTCTTCCATTTCATTCACCAATTCCTTGTAATTTTGTTCAAAACACATGGACCGCCAATGCTCTGCCCTTTCAGGGTTCGGTTCCGTTCCGATACCATTTTGATAGCATCGGGCAAGGTAGTATTGTGCTGCCAGACTTGCATTCTCTCCTAATGACGCTTCCTTCAAATATTGAAAAGCGGTTTCCTTATTTTCTTCCACACCTACTCCATAATAATAGCACATACCTAACAAATACTTTGCTTCCTTTATTATTTCCGGTTTCGCATACATAATCTTTTTTGGCGATTTTATCCCTTCGATTACCCGTTCCAAACACACAATCGCTTCTTGTCCTTTTTGCATTTTCAACAGGCATTTCCCTTGCCATAAATATCCTGTTTTTGAAATAGGTCCTAAGTCATTGCTTGCGCATTTGAAATATTTTAAAGCCTCTTTCAAATTTTGAGAAGTTCCGATTCCATAATAATAGCACTGTCCGGCTTGTAGTGAGGCTGAGGCGCTCTTGCTGGCAATCTCTTCGAAATAGTCCAAGGCTTTGCCCGGGTCTTTTGTACATCCCTTACCATCAAGCAGACGGCAGGCATAGACATACCAAGCATGCATATATATGTAATAATCGCCATACGGATGATTTTGGACATATTCCTCCAACTCCGCAATATCCATCTTTTCAAAGTTTACCGATTCGCTCATAATTGAGTGGATTTATTTATATTGTTTCAAGGCAGTCAGGGTTGAGACAATATCTTTGCTATAGCATTCTCTTACTATTTTTCGAAGTTCTATTATTTCGAAAGTGCTTTCATTTACAGATTTTCCTCCGGTTACATATAATTCATAGTAATCCATGATGAAATCATCAATGTTTGCATATTCAGCCGGCGAATTAGGAAAATCCTTATTTGTACCTCTAATGCTTTGATTTTGCTTTATATTGACCAGATTGTTTGTACCTTTTACATACCCCTTCAATGAGAGTGAAAGTAGGATATCATAACAATAATAAGGTATATCCATTGTTTGTAATCTATACAATGTAGGAATTAGTGATTCACAAATTATTTTTAACTCATTTGAAAATTCTCCTTTTTTTGCTTGTTCTGCAATTTTCTCCCCTTTAGATTGTATTATTGTTTTTTCTCTTTCTCTTTCACTTTCTCTTTTTTTAATTAGCTGGATACGTTTTTCGTATGCTGTATACATATAATCTTCTATTGCAATATCAGAAAACCAATAAAGGTCTATATCCCCTAAATACTCGTTTCTTGCTTTAATTGCTGCTTGAATCAATTCCAGTCTGTGTGCATTATATTCTTTAGGAATCTCTGCTTTCAGAATCTCTAAATATTTTTCCGCCCGAACCATATTTAACATTTCCTTTTGTTCTAATCTCTCGTTCAAATTTTCGATAGCTTTTAAAGATTTTTCCATAATAGCAGATCTTGCAGAATACATATCTTGCATTTCATTGCGCTTGAAGTTGGAGTTTGATTTATCAATTCGATTTTCAATACTTTTTAAAACATCTGATACTGAGCGCCGATGTTCAATTTCAAGTTGAATTTCATGTACTTGTGCATATAGGATACTATGAACAATAAGCCCTGTAATTAATAAGATAATTTTTTTCATAATTTTAATTTGTTCCTCAGATTCCCGGACGAGGCAGGTTTATAAAATGCAAGAAGCGTGGGAACTTTCAGTTTATCTGATAGAGGTATCGCCAAACACCTGGTAGAAATAAACAGTCACCCCACGCCCAACCGATATATGGTAAGAACTACCTATATGGCAAGCATGAACGTTTGTACTGCTATCCTTCTACTAAAATTTTGGCGAATTTTCTATCAAGGATAAGCTAAACGCTTCATTTAATATGTCTGTCACGAAAATTTCTTTTCGTGTTGTGACAAATATAGTGAAAGCCGGGAGCAAAAGCAACAAACTTGTTTAATTAATTTTGCCGAGACATATCCTATATTATCCCCATATAAACAAATTTAAACATCCTGCAAACGTTATGGGTGACTGATTTATTTTGTCGGAATAAAAGTACGGAGGATTTTAATATGGAGAGATGATTTGCAAGACTTGCAAATAGAGTTTTATCAGAATAGAACTTTAATATTAGGTGAAAATGGACAAAGTGGGTAGAAATAAAATAAATCAAACCACCAAATTCGGTAAAATCGGCGAGTACGAAAATAAATTACGCGATAAAAACATTTATTTCTCCCCAATACCTATATTTTTTAATATTTCTGCTAAATTCATTACCATATAGTCTTCCTGCGTTATGAGGGTTTTGATATTTTTTAATGCGTCCGGTAAACTGATCATCCCGGTGGGTAATGAAATATGTTTCGGTCGTTTCAGATGACCGTCGACATAGTAATGTTGCGCCAGTTCCGCGCTGAATTTTTCAATAAATGCCCGTTTTATCCGGGAACATTTTTCATAAATTGAATTATCGGACGGATCCGTCAGTTTTCGAATGCTTTCATCCATATGCTGCAAGTTCTCCCGGTTGGATAATAGCCTGTAAATCTGTGTCAGTTCATCACGATATCGTGGTAAATTTTTAAGAAAAATCCCTTCCGGATGACGTAAAAACAAGAAATAAACCGCTTTTGACAGAGGATTCAGGATTATTTCCATATCATCATAATCAGGTAGGTGTATCCTGAAATCTTCAGTAACACAAAGACGACTGAGTTTAGGGGTCAGCATCGGAGCGATGGTGTCTGACAATATACGAAATAAACCTTTCTCTTTTAGAAACCGGATCCGTTCGTCTATTTCGGAAACAATCCGGTTCACCTCCGCATCAAAACGTTCTTCCGGATCGGTTGAATTATTTCCGGGGGAATAATCTCCTAAAACTCGTGAATACTTGACATTATTGTAATTATAATGCTCATATATCCTTGCATGAGTCTGGAAAAATTGTTGGACAGATATTTTACCTTTAATATGGGTGATTACCCAATTGGAAGAGTTGTTGCCGTATTTGTTGGAATAGGTCAGGAGCATGGGCCCTTGTATTTCCGGTGAAATATTCAGTTCGGCCAGTAATTTCGCTGTAACGGTCGCAGTGATGTTTTCGGGTGTTACAGATTGATCGATGGGCAGGCCGGGATAAACATACCTGAAGACATCCGCTCCGTCTTGTAATAACTGTGGTAAATATAAGAATGTCTGATCGTGAATTGCATATATTTTTTGAATAATCTCTAAATTCTTTGCAATCATTTGATTGGCCTGCAAATGGTGGGCCGTTTCTATGTACAGCACAACAGATTGTGGTAAGTCCCCTAGGTATCCGGATTTGATTGGCGGGCATAAAATGGAATTGGCTTCGATTAAAGCCTCTGCTTGTTGTATGCTTAGTTCAGGCATTATATTCTCCTTCCGTGTTTAGAATCGTTTTTTCTATGATTTCCGGGAAATACCGGTATTCCAATTCATGTATCCGGGCGGCGAGGTCGTCGGGGGTATCTGTCGGGAGCACCGGGCATTTGGCCTGAAAGATGATAGCACCCTGGTCGTAATGATCATTGACATAATGAATGGTGATGCCGCTTTCCTTTTCGCCGGCTGCAATAACGGCCTCGTGCACATAGTGTCCGTACATGCCTTTACCGCCATAGGCCGGGAGAAGGGCCGGATGGATGTTGACGATTTTGTTCGGCCAGGCTGCAGTGATAAAAGAGGGCATTAGCCACAAAAAGCCGGCCAATACGATAAAATCGATCTCCTGTTCCTGAAGTTGGCGGAATACTTTGTCCGGATTCCGGAACTCTTCCCGGTTGAAAACAAAAGTTGGAATACGGTATTTCTTAGCCCGTTCCAGAACATAAGCATCCGGGACATTACAAAAGACAGATTTTACGCAGAATTGCGGTTTTTGAGCAAAATATTGAATGATATTTTCAGCGTTAGAACCTGATCCTGAGGCAAATATTGCTATTTTTTTCATGATGTAAACATTTAAAAATCAAGACGATAAAGGTAATAAAAGTTTATTCTTGGCAAAAAATTTTTTAGTGAAAAAAATAAAGTCTAAATTTGCCATCTGAATTTAGATAATTATGCAAACCTTGTTGCATAGAGTGTTAAAGTTAAAAAGAATGTCTAATTAAAATTTTAAGCTATGTCTGACATTACTGAAAGAGTACAACGGATTATTGAAGAAAAATTAGGTGTAGATGCATCAGAAGTTAAACCCGAAGCAACCTTCACGAATGATCTGGGTGCTGACTCTTTGGATACTGTTGAGCTGATTATGGAACTGGAAAAAGAATTCAATATTACCATTCCGGACGATCAGGCAGAAAAAATTGTTACTGTAGGTGACGCTATCTCTTACGTGGAAGCTAACGCAAAGTAATTTAATATTGTTTTTATGGATTTGAAACGAGTAGTAATTACAGGTCTTGGAACAATCAACCCTTTAGGTCATAATGTGCCTGAGTTTTGGGACAATTTATTGAAAGGCGTCAGTGGCGCCGGTCCTATTACTCGTTTCGATGCATCAAAATTCCGCACACAGTTTGCTTGTGAGGTGAAAAATTACGAACCGACCGAATATTTCGATAAGAAAGAAGTTCGGAAGATGGATCTTTATACTCAATTCGGTATCATCGCTGCAAGAGAGGCGCTTAAAGATTCGGGTTTGGACCTGGAAACAGCGAACAAAAAGCGGATAGGTGTAATATGGGGAGCAGGAATCGGTGGCTTGCAGACTTTTTTCGAGGAGTGTGATACTTTTTCGAAAGGAGATGGAACGCCTCGATTCAATCCTTTTTTTATACCTAAGATGATCGCAAACATGGGAGGAGCCATGATCGCTATAGAAAACGGATTGAAAGGTCCGAACTATACGACGGTTTCTGCATGTGCATCGTCGGCTCACGCTATTGTTGATGCATTGAACTTAATTCGCTTAGGAAAAGCTGATGCTATTGTTGCCGGTGGTTCTGAAGCTGCTGTCACCGTCCCTGGTGTAGGTGGTTTCAATTCGATGAAAGCCCTTTCAACCCGCAACGATGACCCGAAAACAGCTTCCCGTCCTTTCGATGCAGACCGGGATGGTTTTGTGATCGGTGAAGGTGGAGCTGCCCTGATTCTTGAAGAGTATGAACATGCTGTGGCCAGAGGTGCACATATCTATGCGGAGATTGCAGGTGGTGCCGGAAACTGCGATGCTTATCATATGACCGCTCCGGATCCGGACGGGGCTTATGAAGTGATGTTGCTGGCTCTTGAAGATGCAGGTATGAAACCCGAAGATATCGATTATATCAATGTACACGGTACTTCGACCGGGTTGGGAGATATCTCCGAACCGACAGCTATCCTGAAAGCGTTTGGCGAGCATGCTTACAAGTTGAATATCAGTTCTACGAAATCTATGACAGGTCACCTTTTGGGAGCTGCAGGTGCTGTAGAAGCGATCGCTTGTACGTTGGCTGTAAAGAATGATATTGTTCCTCCGACGATTAATTTCCATACTTTGGCTCCGGAGCTCGATCCGAAATTGAATTTTACGTTCAATGAGCCGCAAAAAAGGGAAGTGAAAGTGGCCATAAGCAATACTTTTGGCTTCGGTGGACACAATGCATGTGTCGTAATCAAAAAATAATCACATACTAAATTCTTTAGGGCTGTGATTAGGCAAATCATTCAATCCATAAGACTTTACCTGAATCGTAACGGGAAGTTTTATGGATTGTCTATTTCTCAGATCGGCTTTGTGCCCAACAATAAGAGTCTGTATCGTTTGGCTCTGTTGCATAAGTCGGCATCGAAGATGACTTCCAAAGGGGTTGTGCTCAATTACGAACGCCTGGAGTTTTTAGGAGATGCTGTCCTGGGGGCTATTGTCGCTGAATTATTGTATAAATTCTTTCCTAAAAAGGACGAAGGTTTTCTTACCCGTGTCCGTTCTAAAGTAGTCAGCCGCGAATCTTTGAATGAATTGGCCATTAATATCGGCCTGGATAAAGCTGTCGTCGCAAAATCGGATATCTCCCGGAATAAGCATATTTACGGAGATGTGTTCGAAGCTTTTATCGGGGCGATGTTTTTGGATCAGGGATTCGTTAATACCAAACGGTTTATCGAGAAGTTTATCTTTCCCAATTTCTTCGATATCAAAGATCTGGTGACGATCGACACCAACTACAAAAGCCGCCTGATCGAATGGGGACAAAAAAATAAAGTCGATATCCATTTCCAGACAGACGAAGTGGCACGCGGACGTCGTAAATTCTGTTGTACCGTGATGCTTAGCGAGGAAGAAAAAGGGAAAGGGGAAGGTACTTCCAAAAAAGAAGCCGAACAAAATGCAGCTAAAATTGTTATCGATATCTTATCGAAAGAAGCTGACGGAAATATAGAAATTTAAGATTTACGATTTACAATCGAGTCTGAACGTAAATCGTAAATCGTATTATGAATTATCTTACTCTTTCAACATAAGAACCATCAGCTGTCGAAATCCGGATTTTTTCTCCCATTTCAATGAACAGGGGAACCATTACTTTGGCGCCGGTTTCCACTTCTGCCGGTTTCAGTGCGGTAGATGAAGCGGTATCGCCTTTCAGGCCCGGTTCGGTATAGGTCACTTCCAACACGACACTCGGCATCAACTCGACATACAACGGAGTTTCGGTATCGGCATGTACAACCATTTCTACTGCATCTCCTTCTTTCAGAAATTGAGGGGCATTGATCAGTTCTTCCGGGATGTTTACCTGTTCGAAAGTCTCGGTATGCATCATCACATAGTCTTCGCCTTCTTTGTACAGGAATTGATACGGACGTCTTTCGATACGGGCCGTGTCGATTTTAACTCCAGAGGTGAATGTGTTTTCAAGTATACGGCCGGTTTTTACGTTTCTCAGCTTGGTTCTCACGAATGCCGGACCTTTACCGGGTTTTACATGCTGAAACTGTACGATTGTATATAAATCGTCTTTGAATACAATACATAGTCCGTTACGGAAATCTGCTGTTGTTGCCATTGATTCTGTATTTTTTTGATTATAATTTTATTTTGAGGTTGCAAATATAGAAAAAAGGGATCAAAATGCCAAGTGAATCGCTTATGGATTTCATTCTGAGCTGTTTGGAGAAAACTATTTTTCAATGCATCCGGGGGAATGTCGTTCGTTTGCGTTGGATTGTGTGAAATAATACTGGCTATTTTGAAAAGTGAAATAGATGTAATTTAACTAAGGAAGAGTTTTGAAATGACCCCTAAAAGTTTTGTATCCAACTTTTAGGGGTCATTCCCAAAATTTTACTTTTCTGCCAGCCTTTTTTATTATGGCTCCGAAAGATTATTGAGCGGCTACTTCATTTTGATAAGTGTAATCACCGAAACCTAAAATCGGGAAGAAAACGAAAGGTAAAAGAATCAGACCGATGGTAAAGCCGATTCCCTGACCGAATTTTTTGGCTATTTCATTGTAAAGCATGATAGCGAATACAATATTTACCAACGGAATGAAAAACATGATCACCCACCAGGCCGGTTTGGCTGCTATCTTAGTCATCAGATAGATGTTGTAAATCGGAATGATACATCCCCAACCCGGCTGCCCGGCCTTTTCAAATGTTTTCCACATGCCTGCGATGACGATCACGACAATCGCAAGATAAATAATAGAACCAATCATAATTTTTAGTTTTTAGTTATAAAAGTAATGATGCACACCTAAATCTTGATTAGATTATGCAAATATACATATTTTGGGAATCGGTTACGTCTGATTGGAATTTTTTTTGAATTTGATATCGGTATCTGATCAAAACTTAATAATTCATAAAATTTATGGTATTTATATACATGTTTATCCTAAATGTAGGTTTATAAGTGTAAATATGTATATAACTACCAAATTTATTTCGTCAAATGAATATAGTCCGTCAATATAGTTTGGATGAATTGTAAATTATTCATATGAGTTTCTATTCCGGTCAATTCCTTGATCTTAGCCGATAAAGGCTCCAGGAGTTTATACTCTTTGTTTTTTTCGAATTCCCGGAACACTTCCCGGACAATGGCCATGTCTTTATCCGAAAGCATAGCGATTTGGGGAAAAGTCGGCTGGTAAGATTCCGGTGTTTCGAAAAAACTGATCCGTCTCAGATCGGTGTCCTTTTTTTCATGAATGACCGTGGTACCTGCTGCCAAATCCCCGAGACGCTGCATTTTCGAACTGATGATAATGCTCAGCATAGCAAGAATACCCATACTGGCACTGATGTCTACCAGACGCAATATCCAGCGCAACAGACAATTCCAGAAAGAGAGCTTTCGGCCGTCGAGCCGTACGACCCTTAAATGTAAAGTTAGTTTACCCAGACTCCTGCCATGAAAAAAGTATTCACAAACAAAATGGTAACACATTAAAATGACCAATAAGATAATGGCTGTCGTGGTGTTCCTGAAAATACTACTGAGGGAAGCCAGGGTGAAACAGAGTATGTATATTCCGCCTAAGAAAGCCAGGTCGATGAGGGTTGCCCCTATCCGGTTCACCAATCCTGCCGGCTGGTATACAATATTGACGTGCTGGGCAGTACGTATAGATATATCCATATAAGTTGAATTTATATTCTATTTTATCTTGCAAACATATGTTTTTTTCTGAAAAAAATATACTTTTATGCTGTTTAACTGAGAGTATGAAAGAAGCCCGGTTTATTTCACGTAATAAAGATAAATGGAAAAATATGGAAAACGGACAGCAACCGGATGCGGAGCATTTGGCTGCTAATTTTATCGAATTGTCCGATGATCTGGCTTATGCCCGTACTTTTTATCCGGGAAGCGAGGTGGAACGCTACCTGAACCAGCTGATTGCCGGTTATCAAACCGATATCAACTCGCGGCCTGTGCGGAAAAATAAACCGATATGGTATTTTTGGAAACAAGAATTGCCTTTACTGTTGGCCAGCGAATACAAAACCTTACTTTTTGCCTTTTTCTTTTTCGTGTTGTCGGCTTTTGTCGGGGTATTTTCAGCTGCTCACGATGAGTCGTTCATCCGCTTGATTTTGGGAGATACTTATGTGAATATGACCATCGATAATATCACTTCCGGTAAACCGATGGGCGTTTATAACCAGGGAGACGAATGGGAGATGTTTTTGCGGATTACGACGAACAATATCCGGGTGTCTTTTATCGCTTTTGCTTTCGGGTTATTTTTTTCGGCCGGAACTTTGTGGATCCTTTTCTCGAACGGGATGATGATCGGTGCTTTCGAATATTTTTTCTATAAATACGGTTTATTGGCCCACTCCGTCATGTCGGTATGGGCACACGGTACTTTCGAGATTACTTCGGTTATTATTGCCGGAGCTGCCGGTCTGATTATGGGGAATAGCTTTTTGTTTCCCGGGACTTATCCCCGTTTGTTTTCTTTCAGGCGGGGAGCTGTTCGTGGGGTGAAGATCGTAGCGGGATTAGTTCCCTTTTTTATTCTGGCCGGCGTGATCGAGAGTTATATTACCCGTTATGCAGATGCTATGCCTGTCGTCGGTGCACTCTGTATCGGGATTTCGGCTGTCGGCGTGATCGGTTATTTTATCGTTTATCCTGTGATCATCGGGCGCAGACAGAAGTTGAACGAAGGAGAAATAGATTGATTGATATTTTAAATATACATGTGAATGGAAAAGATTAATTTTAATCAGGTACGTGGGTTCAGTGATTCGATTACCCTGACTTTTAATTTTATTAAACAGGAATTTAAGCCTTTGCTGAGGTCTTTTGCGGTGATTGCCCTGCCTGTTATTTTTATCGGATTGTTTTTTATGAGCTATTCGGCTCGTGAGAGCTTGATTGCGATCGTACAGCCTGATCAATACGCCGGATCGCCGCTCGATATGCTGACCAATAGCCTGTTGACCAATCTTTCGACGATGGTGATCTATTTCTGGATGGCGCTGATCGGTATCGCTTATATTCGTGTTTATCAGGATAAAGTTGCTGCGGCCGACGAGGCAAGAATCACTCCGGGAGAGGTTTGGCAAGTGATGTGGCGTAATCTGGGTAAATCCCTGTTGTGGGCGGTTATCTATTTGCTGATGGTTGTTTTCGGTACGATACTCTTTATTGCTCCCGGGGTTTATCTGGGAGTCGTTTTTGGTTTCGTATTCTATTATATGATACTGGAAAACCGGTCGATTTCGGCGGGAATGAGCGGTTCGAGAGAGTTGTTGAAGGGAAAGTGGTGGAATTTCTTCGGGTATGTGATCGTTTTACAGTTGATTGTCGGCGGGCTTTCTTATATTTTTTCCATTCCCTACTTGGTTTTGACTTTTAAGACTACTTTTACCCAGCAGCTTCCTGGAATTTACGAAACGACTTTTAGCCTTTTGTTCGCCAACCTGGGACAAAGTCTGTTGCAACTGATCTCCGTGGTGGGTATTGCAGTCCGGTTCTTCACTTATCTGGAACAGAAAGAACATATCGGTCTGTTGAGTAAGATCGGACAGATCGGGAATAGGGATAAACAAATGCCGGAGCGTGAAGAAATGCATTGAATATATTGTTTTTGTCGTCGTTCTGCTTGTGGGACGGGGAGAGGGGGGGGCTGCTTCGGTTTCGGCGGAGTCGGTATCGGTTTCTGGTCGGATCGCTTATCGGGAACGTACTCCCGGAGAAAACTTTTTACAACAGTACCGTGACGATCCGGCATTCGATTATTCGGTGAAACCGGTTGCCGAAACCGGTGATTGGTGGCAGAGATTGAGGTGGTGGCTCATGCAGCATATCTTCGGTAGTTACACGCATAAAGATATCGTATGGCTGGACTTGTTGCTGAAAGTGCTGGCAGGGCTGATCGTCGTTTTTGGCATTTATAAACTCGTACGCAGTAAGTTTTGGTTGACTGCAAAATCGAAACCGGACTTTCAGAAAACGATGGACCCCTGGATAGGTGAAGCCTGGAACGAACTTTCTTACCGGCAAATGCTGGAACAAGCCGTGGCGGAAAATGATTTCAAATTGGCTATACGCATTCGCTATGGAGGCCTGCTGCATTTGATGGATGAAAAAGGAATGATCCGCTGGGATGCCCATAAAACGAATAGATCCTATTACTATGAATTGAAAGATAAAGCCTTAAGGGATGATTTTGAAAAGCTCGCTTATATTTTCGATTGCGTGTGTTACGGTGATTTTGAGGTGAGTGCTTCTCTGTATGGGCAACTTGAACCGGTGTTCGACGAATTCCGGGATAAACTGAAAAAATGAAGATTAGAAATTTTGTCGGTATTGCATTATTGTTGATCTTATCACTGATCTACACCTGGTATGAGGCAAATCGTCCCCGGCCGGTAGATTGGTCCGAAACGTATTCGCCGAAGGATAAGATCCCTTACGGTACTTACATTACATACCGGAGCTTGCCTGAATTATTCCCGGATTCAAAGATCAGGACTTCGCGCTTGTCGATAGCCGAAGAGTTCGGAAGTGGGCGGGATACATCTGCCGGGACATACATTTTTGTCGGTTCGGACTATCGGATCGATGCCCTTGAATTGAAACATTTGATGCAGTGGGTAGAGAAAGGAAATGATATGTTTGTTGCTGCCGGGTGGATTGCCGATACGCTGTTGAATGCTTTATCCCTGAAGCTGGAACAGAATTTGAACCCCAGCGGCAGTAAATTGCTTTTTGCTCCCGGGCATGTATATCCGTTTTATAAAATCCGGCACGGTAGCTATTTTGTCTTGCCGGCTGATTTTAAAGGCGAACGTTTGGGGGGTAGGATCGATAACGATTCCACCGATTTTATCCGCCTACCCTATGGGCGGGGACAGGTATTCCTGAATTTGAATCCCTGGGCTTTCACTAATCGCTGGGTTTTGGATAGTGTCTGTGGCGATTATTATTACAAGGCGTTGTCGTGGTTACCGGATAAAGGTCGAACAGTGATTTGGGACGCCTACCACACGTTGGGAAGGCAGGAAGCACAAACACCTTTGCGGGTGATTTTGCAATACCCTGCCTTAAAATGGGCGCTTTATCTGTTGCTGGCAGGAGCTTTGTGTTATGTGCTGTTCCGCGCACGGAGAGAACAACGTCCGATTCCGGTAATCCACCCTCCGGAAAATAAAATGCTCGAATTTATAGCTACCGTGAGTTCACTTTATTATAAACAGAAAGAACATTCGGCGATTGCTTTAAAACTGACCGACTATTTTCTGGGAGAGGTCAGGACCAGATATCAACTGGCTACCGACCGGCTGGACGAACCCTTTATCCTCGGGTTATCTGCACGCTCCGGGGTAGAGGAGGAAGATACCCGCAGACTGGTGCAGCTGATTACGAAAATCAGGACCAGCCGGCAGGTGAATGAAACCGAATTGCGTAATTTGGTGCGGGGAACAGAACTTTTTAACAGGAAATTAAATCAATAAAATATGGATACTGGTTTTGAAACGAGAATAGATTTTTCAGCGTTGAATGAGAAAATTGGTTTGTTAAGAGAACAAATGGCCCGGGTGATTATCGGGCAGCGGCAAGTGGTCGATTTGTTACTGACGGCCTTGCTGGCCGACGGCCATGTTTTGATCGAAGGAGTACCCGGAGTGGCTAAAACATTGATGGCTAAGGTGTTGTCTCATTTGATCGAAGCCGGTTTCTGCCGTATTCAGTTTACCCCCGACCTGATGCCGAGTGATGTCCTCGGGACTTCGGTATTTTTACCTTCTACAGGAAAATTCGAGTTCCGGCAGGGGCCTGTATTTACCAATATTTTATTGGTGGATGAGATCAACCGCTCGCCGGCAAAGACGCAGGCTGCCCTTTTTGAAGTTATGGAAGAAAGACAGATTACCAATGATGGTGTAGAATATGCTATGGAGTTTCCATTTATGGTCGTCGCAACGCAGAATCCGGTAGAACACGAAGGCACTTATCGCCTGCCGGAAGCCCAACTCGACCGGTTTATGTTTAAAATTTTAGTGGATTATCCCAGGAAAGAAGAAGAGATTGAAGTATTGGAATTGCACGATAAAAGATCGTCCGAAAGTTGGAAAGAACAAACACCGGTAGTATCGGTCGGGGAATTGAGCTATTTACGGGAGAAAGTACATGATGTGCATGTCGACGGAAAAATAAAAGCTTTTATCGTAGATATCGTCGGTACAACCCGCGACAATGCCTGGTTGTACCTGGGTGCCTCTCCCCGGGCATCGATCGCTTTGATGAATAGTGCAAAAGCATTTGCTGCCATCAGCGGACGTGATTTTGTCGTTCCTGAGGATGTATTGTATCTGGCTGCTCCGGTATTGCGGCATCGCGTGCAGCTTTCGGCCGAGAAAGAGTTGGAAGGGGTTGTGGTGGATCAGGTCATTCAACAATTGATCGCTAAAGTCGAAATTCCCAGATAATGAAGGAACTCTTTTTGAACCGGCGTTTTTTTATGTTCCTGTGGGGTGGGGTATTCGCTTTACTGCTGACCTTCGTATTTCCTCGGGTATATCCCTGGGTAATTTGGGCTTTGGGATGCGGAGGGGGACTCGTCGTTGTGGATATCACCTTGTTGTATGGATTCGGAAAGGCATGCGGTGCACAACGTATCGTAGGGGATAAATTTTCCAACGGGGAAGAAAATCCGGTACGGATCCGGGTGGAAAACAAGTATCCTTTTGCGGTCCGGGTGCGTGTCGTAGATGAAGCGCCGGTCGAATTTCAGGAAAGAAACAACAGTTTGAATTTTTGTCTGTCCTCCCACGAACACAAAGAAGGTACTTACTTCCTCCGCCCTGTAAAACGGGGGGCTTACCGGTTCGGGCAGGTCAGGGTATTCGTGACCTCCCGTTTGTCGCTGGTCGAACGCCGCTATTCCTTCGGAAAAGAAAAGGAAGTGGCGGTTTATCCTTCCTTTGTCTCTATGCGGAAATACGAATTACTGGCATTTACAGGCCGGCAGTCCGGTAACGGGATAAAACGGATACGGGTGGCCGGTATTTCCACGGCTTTCGACCAGATAAAGCCTTATATCCAGGGTGATGATCCCCGTACCGTAAATTGGAAAGCGACCGCCAAATGCAACCGGCTTATGGTCAACTCCTATACCGAAGAACGTTCACAATCCGTGTATTGCGTGATCGATAAAGGACGGACCATGCAAGCTCCTTTTCGGGGAATGACGACTTTGGATTATGCGATCAATGCCACTCTGGCCTTGGCGAATATCATTCTGAAAAAAGGAGATAAAGCCGGATTACTGACTTTCTCTGATAAAGCCGGAGCGTTGATAAAAGCAGATAACCGCCGGTTGCAGCTGAATAGCATCAGCGAGGCGCTTTATAGTCAGCAGACTTATTATCTGGAGTCGGATTTCGAGCAATTGTGCGTCACGGCTTCCCGGCAGATCCATAACCGGAGTCTGCTGATCCTTTTTACAAATTTCGATACCGTCGACGGGATGAAGCGCCGTTTGCCGGCCTTGAAAAGGTTGACGGATAACCATTTGCTGCTGATCGTTTTATTTGAAAACACAGAGATCAACCGGGTGGTGACCGAACCGGCCTTGAGCATCCGGGATATCTATTTCAAAGCTTTAGCCGGAAGTTTTATTACAGAGAAAAGGCGTATCGCCCACGAGCTGAGAAATGCCGGTATTTATACCATTCTGACCGAACCCGAAAAACTGACCGCTACGGTGATCGATGGCTATCTGGAAATGAAGGAAAGGGGACTTGTTTAAATCTGCTCTTCTGCAGCATCGATCCCCGTTGCAATTTCCTGGATAATCCCTTTCCGGATATAGACTTGCCGGGCATGTTTCCGTACCAATGGGCGGTAGTATTCGAAAATAATTCCTCCGAGAGCACAGGAAACACCTGAAATCAGGATGATAGCCGGTAAACCGGTTTGCTTTTCCAGACTGCCCAGAAACATACTCCCCACCGGAGCTATTCCGGTGAAAGTCATTGCCAGATATCCCATGACACGTCCTCTTTTATCTTCATCGGATAACGTTTGTAACAGGGTGTTGATAGAGGCTACCGTACTGATGATGGCAAATCCTGCTGGCAGGCAAATGAATGCTGCAATCCAATAAGTATCGATATACGATAGAATCATTAGGCTGATCCCCAGCAGGAAGGCCGATATCGTGACTACCTTACCCAGGCCGACTACGCTTTTGCGGGCTGCGAGGTAAAGGGCGGCCAGAAAAGAGCCCACTCCGATGCAGGATAGTAAAAATCCCAGCATTTCGCTATCTCCCTGAAGAATATCCTTGACATAAGCCGGAATAAAAGTCATGAGCGGCAAGCCGAAGAAACTAACGGCACTCATTAACAACAACAGGGCCCGTATGGGAATGTTACCGGACACATAGGAGAAACCTTCTTGTATATCTGTGAGCACATTTTGCCGGCGGTGCTGAACGGTAAAAGGAGACAGGCGTATCAGGAAGAGGGCGATGATGACTCCCAGGTAACTGATTCCGTTCAATAGAAAGCAGAGCCCTTCACCGAAGATTCCGATCAGTACTCCTCCGACTGCCGGGCCGATGAGCCGGGAACCATTGATCACAGCCGAATTGAGCGCGATGGCATTGCTGAGATGTTCTTTGGCTACCAAACTCGGATAGAAGGCTTGACGGGTGGGATTGTCCAGGGCGTTGATGCAACCGATCAGCAGGCTTAAAATCAGGATATGCCATACTTCGATCACGCCGCTCAAGGTCAGTGCTGCCATCGAAAGGGCTTGTACCATAGATAAAGATTGGGTCAGGATCAGTATTTTTTGCCGGTCGAAACGATCGACAAAGACACTCATGAGGGGGGTGACCAATAAAATCGGAATTTGGGCCATAAAAGTTACCGTTGCCAGCAAAAATACCGAACCGGTCAGGCGGTATACCAGCCAGCTCATCGCAATCTGTTGCATCCAGGTTCCGGTCAGCGACACACACATCCCCGTGAAATACAACCGGAAATTACGCGTCTTCAACGATATCAGAATAGATGAAAAAGCCTTACCGTTATCCGGTAAGATCTCCCGTAATCCTCGAATCACTTTCTTTTTCTTTTAATCCCTGATTTTGTTTCGTTTAAAGCCCCAGTTCCTCTCCGATCAAAATGACTTTGATTCTGCCTGCCGGATAACTCTTTTCTGTAATTGTCCAGACATTACAAATCCGGTCGGGGCTATTACAATCCATACATACACCGGTCTTGTGACATGGGGTACGGAAGCCTTCATGGCGTATTGCATTTCGGGGGGCTGCAATGGTCCTGACCCGGTGCATGGCTTCCTCCAGGTTTGCGGTAATTTTATTGATACCGATGAACAATACCACATGTTTAGGCCCGAAAGTGATACCGCCGACCCGGTTACCGATCATATCCAGATTGACCAATTGACCTTTTTGTGTGAGGGCGTTGCTCCCCGTTAGAAACAGGTCGGTTAACAGAGCCTGGCGTCTCCAATAGATCTTTTGTTTCCGGCTCATACCCGGAGCGAAACTATCGATGACCGAGAGTTCCGGATTTTTTTGCAATTCATTCAAAACGCCCGTAGCCTTCATCGTTTCGGAATCGCCCCAGGAAACAGTCTCCACCTGTAGTCCCGGGAAGATATCCCGGAAAAATATCGCACTGGCTTCGGCTGTATTATGGGCAAAAAATGCTTCGAAATGGTTGTGGCGTAAAGCTGCAATAGTTTTGTCGATGATTTCTTTGTTCATATTTTGCTTACTTTTTGTCTGTTTTAACGTATACGACCGATAATTATCCGTGAATCATCGATGCTGTCCGCTGTAGTTACAAAGCCGGTAAAGAGGGTAAAAACAACCTGAAACTCTTGTAACTGAAATGATAGATTAAATGATGGACAAAGATAGGGATTTACTCTTTTTATCTGGAATTTGTTTGTTAATATTTCATTTTATAATTTTACACTCTTAATAACATCGATTATGAAAAGATTGCTCACACATTTAGGTCTTCGGTTTTTTCTGCTTTTTTCCTGTATTTTTCTTTCCTCGTTTTTTATTTCACTTTCTGCTCAGGAGTTTGTAAAAGGGGGGGCGAATGGTTTCGAATGGCGGTTGATTGGCCGTGTATTTTTTGACGGAGGGTATTTTTTTAACGATACCACCGATTTAGGTAGTAGTTTTCAGGTGAACGATATCCGTTTAGGGACCCAGATTCGTTTTCTGGAGCACTGGGAAGCTAAAATAGAACTGGGGTATGGAGACAGTAAGATCAGTATGAAGGATATTTTCCTGACTTACAAATTCGGTGAACAGGCTGTCCGGGTCGGTTATCAATATGAGCCTTTCGGAAATTCCCGGGTAGGAACGACGAATTTTCGTTTTATGACCAATGCTGCTTCGGATAAAGCGTTGGGAAATTCCCGGAAATTGGGGGTGGGCTACAGCTATAATCACCAATGGTTTAATTTTATGGGAGGTATATACAGCGACGGAGATGTACAGAAGTCCAAGTCGCTGGATCAGGGCTATTCCCTGGCGGCGAAACTGATCGGCCGGCCTCTGTTGAAAGATAAGAAGCTTGTCCATCTTTCTGTCGCACCCCGGTTCAGTAGCGGACAGGAAACGATCACTTTCAATGCCGGCATACCGACCGATTTGTTGACGAAAGACGATAATTCGTATGTAGAGGCAAAAGTGGATCAGGTGATTAATCAATGGAAGCTCGATCTCGAAATGATTTTGCTCTACAATAAATGGTATTTCCAGGGGCAATATTTTCTGGCACACCTGAATCGTTTTCAGGCCGATAATTACAATGGCAAAGGATGGTACGGTCAGATCGGATACATGATTCTGGGAGCAAAGCATAATTATAATGCTGCTACCGGTATGATCGTCAATCCTGCTCCCAAAAGCCTTGAAGTGTTATGCCGCTATAATATGATCGACCTGAATGATGCCGGTATCCGGGGAGGGAGACTGACGGATATTTCTTTGGGAATGAATTATTTTATCAATAAATATGTAGCAGCAAAAATCAATTATACCCATATGATGGTCGGAAATAGTTCGCCCAAGGGAGGTGATGATTTCGACCTGATTCAGGCCCGGCTGCAATTTTCATTTTAGTTTGCAGACGATAAAAATTTCCTTACCTTAGACCGGTCGGAAAAGTCCATAAATTTTCCGGATCGGATGGGCTTATTCTGTCGGAACCGATAGATTTAATTTTAATAATATGAAAAAGATTTTGGTAAGTTTAGCCGTATTGTGGTGTGTGGCACTCGGTGTACAGGCACAGGATAATCAGGAGTATGAGAAGCAAGTTGCCAAGATGTTGGAAATGACTCATACCATGGATGCCATGAAACAAATCTTCCCTCAGATGACAGCTATGTTAAAGCAGCAGTTGCCTCAGGCTCCCGATGAATTTTGGAAAGAGCTGGATGCTTCTATGAATGGGATGTATGACAAGATGATCAAGGCGGTGATCCCGGTGTATAAAAAATACCTTACGCTGGATGATCTGAAAGAGATCATCAAGTTTTATGAAACTCCGGTAGGAAAGAAATTGTCTGAAATGAATCCCAAAGCGACAGCCGAAATATTACCTATCGCCCAACAGATCGGGATGCAGACGATGCAGGAACTGATGCAGAAAGCACAGGAAAAAGGGTATTTGAAACAACAATAAAAAGGGATTCCGACAAGTCGAATTTTCGACTTGTTGGGATTAGTGTCCCATGTAGGGATATACATGGGTATAGGGCTGATTGGCGGGACTTTCGGTTCCGGATTTTAAGCTATTTATTAAAGCTGATCAGCGTGTTCAAAGAATGTACTGATAGATCAGTTGTCGGTCTGTTTACGGCAGAGTGGGCCTTTCTTTCATTAATAGCCCGTTTCCTGTTCTAAAGGCGGGTATCTTATTTTTCTTTTTTTCATTTACCATCTTCCCTATTTTAAATAAGATTGAAATAAAGAGTAATAATAAGTGTTATTAAAAGGAGGATAGCGATTATTATTTTGATTGTTTTATTTGTCAAAAATGTTGATGTCAATGAAATGATCAATACAGATGAAAGAATCCATTTTCCTTTTTCTGTCCAAGAGGTAGCTAATAGAATGATTATTATTGTAGCGATGACTAAATAATCTATAATTCCCCATTTTTTTTTCATAGTCCTGAAATATTATAAGGTATACATCCAACCCCGGAAAGTTAATAATAAGTTGTTGTTATAAAAAGTGTGTATACGTTTTTTGTAATATTATATCTTGTCGACTATAATGTTTTTATTTTCATCCAGGCGGACCATCCCATTAAACGAGTTGCCTTCCGGATCCTTGAAACCGGATATTTTGCCGGTTTGGCCTTTTTGTATTAATGTATCTACTTGTTTTTGGGTGAGTTTCTTACCTTGTATTTCCATCGGAATCAGAAAATCACAGGATTTCCGGTATAGGGTACATCCCCAGGCGGTTTTTCCCTTCACAATTTCTCCTTGTCCGCATTTGGGGCATTTCAATACAACCGCAATTTTTTCTCCGTTCTCCTTTTTCCCTTTTCCCTTCTCCCTTTCTTTTTTAGTTTTCTTGTCTTCCCCGTCTTTTTCCTCCGGTGTTTCTACAGTGATCGTTTTCGCTGAAGAATAACGTACAAAATGGACAATTTCGTTTACCATCGCCTTCAATTCTTCCATGAAGTCGGCCACCTGATAGGTACCGTCTTCGATCATACGCAACTTCTTTTCCCATTGTCCCGTCAGTTCTGCGGATTTCAGAAGGTCGTTCTGAATGGTGTCGATAAGCTCTATGCCTGTCGTTGTTGCTAAAATCCGTTTTTTGTCTTTGCGGATGTATTGCCGTTTAAACAACGTTTCGATGATATTTGCGCGGGTAGAAGGGCGTCCGATTCCGTTTTCTTTCATCAGATCCCGCAGTTCTTCGTCTTCCACTTGTTTCCCGGCAGTTTCCATGGCCCTCAATAAATCGGCTTCCGTATAGTATTTAGGGGGCTGAGTTTGTTTTTCCTGGATTTCGGGGGTATGCGGGCCGTGTTCTCCTTTTTCGTAAACCGGTAGTACGTTTTCTTCGTTTTGTTTGTCTGTATTATTGCCGAATACCACCCGCCACGCCGGATCGATGATTTGTTTTCCGGTGGCTTTGAAGTCTTCGTTGCCAATTCTGGCCATAACGGTTGTATTGGCTATTTCGCAGTCCGGATAGAAGACGGCAATGAAACGGCGGGCTACCAGATCATATACCCGCTTTTCCTCAGGAGACATATCGTAACTGAATACACCGGTCGGAATGATGGCATGGTGATCCGTAATTTTTTTATCATTGAAGACTTTGGCTGACTTCCGTATTTTTCCTCCTGATAAGATCGGCTGTGTTAAAGCCTCATAAGGTTTCAGGCCCTGAAGTATTTTGGGAACTTTGGCATATTGGTCGTTCGGTAAAAAGTTGGTATCCACACGGGGATAGGTGGTCAGCTTTTTCTCGTAAAGCGACTGTATGATTTTTAAGGTATTTTCGGCTGTATAGGCGAATTTTCGGTTACATTCCACCTGCAATAGAGTCAGGTCGAACAGTTTCGGCGGATGTTCCATGGCCTTTTTCCGCTCGATACTGAGAATTTCCAGTTCGAGTGGAGTGATCTTTTCCAGAAGGGCTTCGGCTTCCTCTTTTTTATTGAACCGTCCGCGCAAACAGGAGAAAAGTCCTTCCCGGTAATTCGTCCGTATTTCCCAATAAGTTTCCGGTTTAAAGTTCTCGATCGCTTTTTGTCGTTCGACGACCAGGGCCAGGGTAGGGGTCTGCACTCGTCCGATCGAGAGTACGTTTTTTCCTGTCCCGTATTTCAACGTATAAGCCCGCGTGGCATTCATCCCTAACAGCCAGTCGCCGATAGCCCGTGCAGAACCGGCCGCATAGAGAGTATCGAAATCTTGCGATTCCATGAGTTTTTCGAATCCTTCCCGGATGGCTTCTTCTGTCAGCGAAGAAATCCAAAGGCGTTTGATAGGTACCCCGCATTTGGCTTTGGTCAATACCCAGCGTTGAATCAGTTCTCCTTCCTGGCCGGCATCCCCGCAATTGATCACCATTTCAGCTTTCGAGACCAGCTCCTCGATAACGGCAAATTGTTTTTTTATTCCCTCATCTTCGATCAGACGGATCCTGAATTTCGAGGGGATCATCGGCAATACCCCTAAATTCCATTTTTGCCATTTCTCCGTATATTCTCCTGGTTCTTGCAGGGTACATAAGTGTCCGAATGTCCAGGTAACACAATATCCATTCCCTTCCAGATATCCGTTCCGCCGGGTCGTAGCTCCCAGAATATTCGCGATTTCTTTGGCAACACTTGGTTTCTCTGCAATACACATTTTCATAATTCCGCACGACTTGATTCTGCTACAAAGATAATGTAAACCGAAAGCAAAGCCAAGTTTACTTGAACTTTGCTGAGATGTAGCTTATTTTATCGAATGATAATGCAAACCGGGTGCAGAACGAAACGAATTCGTTCATTTCTTCCGCCAGGGGAGACTTATGTTTCTTTTGCCACTGTTCCCAGAAAACGACTTTCCGAAAAAATGTTCCGGTATTTATTTTTGAAAAAAGCAAATAAATGGATCTCTTTACCTCTTTCGGCCGGGAGAGTAAAGGTATATGCTCCTGTAGCCCGTATGGTTTCAAAACCTTCCAGCCAATATATCTCACCGTCGTCTACCCTGGTTTTATCGTAAATGGCTATTTGTAATAAGTCGTCGTCGAAACCCTGATTTTTATACCCGGGATTCCATTCCAGGCGAATAAGATCCGGAGTGGTATATTGCATTCCGAAATAATCCGGGATATAAAGCGGCCCGTAACATATCTTCAGGCCTGAAAATTCGGTAATTTCTCCTGTCTCCGTAAAGCTATGGATATTCTCTTTTATAAAAAGGTTATATCCGCTTATGTTTTGTCCATGCGTAGCATCGCTCCAGGTCATATACATCGGCATTTCCAGTTTATGATAAAATGAAGCCGCCCCTTTAAACCTGTTTTTCTGTGCTTTTTGCTTACTACTTTTCGATTTTCTATACCGTCCCGTTTTGCTCCTTATTCTCAGCTGTCCGTTTACTTCATAAAGGATAACATTTCCGAAACTTCCTTTCAGCAGTACCCATAGCCTGTTTTTTTAGTTTGAAAATGAATCAATTTCCCGATAACAGCGATTCCCCGGAGATCCCTTTGAGTATCAGCTTCCATGAAATTAACTAAAAAATGATTAAAATCCAAATAAAAACTGGATTAAAGCTTATTTATTTAGTTATTAATCTGGTAATAAATAGGATTTGTACTGGATTTAATCTGGATTTATCTATACACATATCCTGCTTTGTCCTATGTGGTTAGCATTCCCCCGATAGTTATAACTATATAATAAAAAAGGTCCAATTAAATCAGAATTTAATTGGACCTTTTTAAGGCAAATTATTTCACTGAATTTATTTAAACTAAACTCAGGGTAAATATAGTTTACTACTTGATTTCTATATGATTATCTTTTAGAAAAGGAACCGATTAGGTACGCTCCGCGGTCCTCAGTGTCATATTTCTACTGAAGAACCGTCTTATTTTCAGCCGCAAAAATAGCCTTTTATTTTTCCACTACAAAGAAAAAAATGCCTTTTCAGTTTTTAGAGAAAGATCTCAGGGGAATATTTTCCAGTTGGAGGTACTTATAAAGTGTGCTTTTACTCTTAATTTCAATTTGTTGGCATATTTGTTTTACAGCAAATCCTTTTTGATACAAGAGAGCTGCTTTTTTTACTTTTTGCTGGGTTTCCGGATTCAAGCCCTGAGGTCTTCCGAATTTTTTTCCTCTTTTCCGGGCTGCTTCCCGTCCTTCACGAGTCCTTTCCATAATCACATTCCGTTCGAATTCTGCCAGAGCCGCAAAAATATGCATCGTAAATTTCCCCATATAATCGGTCGTATCAATATTATCCTTGACCGAACGAATCCGTATGTTTTTACTTTCCAGCTCCGAACATATCCGGACAATTTCAGACAGGCTACGGGCCAAACGATCTAATTTATAAACAACTAATACATCGCCTTCACGTAATAGTGAAAGGCAATGTTCCAGTTCCGGACGTTTTTTTACCCCGGAAATTTTCTCGCAAAATATTTGTACGCAATCCTGACGCTGTAACACATCCAATTGCATATCCAGATTCTGGTCACGCGTACTCACCCTGGCGTAACCGATGATCCTTCCCTGGAACTCTTTGTTAATAATCGTCATTTCCTCCCAATAATAAAAAACTTTTCACAAAAATATAAATGTTATCCGAATTGTTAAAAGTCCAATTAAATTCTGATTTAATTAGATTAATATGTTTTATTAATTATTTGATTGTATTGTCATCGCTAAAACAAAAAACGCTTTCAGGAGTCCTTTGGAGTTGTGTTGAACGCTTTTCGGTTCAAGGTATTCAGTTTGTCATTATGGTCATAATGGCTAGAATACTTTTGCCTTCTGATTATGGGATGATCGGAATGCTCGCCATATTTATCGCCATAGCACAAACGTTGATAGACAGTGGTTTCTCCAATGCTTTAATTCAGAAAAAAGATAGATCAGAAATTGATTATTCTACTGTATTTTATTTTAATATAGCTGTAGGAATTGTCCTTTACTTTATTCTGTTTTTTTCCTCTCCTTTAATAGCGAGATTTTATAACACGCCCGAACTGACAGGATTAACACGTGTATTAGCCTTGAATCTGTTTATAAATTCTTTAGCTGTCGTTCAACGGGCTATATTGTCTATAAAAATAGATTTTAAGACTCAGGCAAAGGCTTCTTTTAGTGCTGCGATAATATCAGGCATCGTCGGCATAGTCATGGCATATACCGGTTTCGGAGTATGGTCACTTGCTGTTCAGACTGTTTTAAATGCTTTCGTGAATACAGTTTTATTATGGATTTTTTCAAAGTGGATTCCTTTGAAAGTTTTTTCTTTTGAATCTTTCAAAAAACTATTCACTTTTGGTTCCAAACTATTGGCTTCCGGATTATTAGATACAATTTACCGGAATATTTATACTATCGTTATCGGTAAAAAATTTGCTTCCACTGATTTGGGTTATTTTACCCGGGCAGATCAGTTTGCACAATTCCCATCCTCTAATTTAACCGGAATTATTCAACGCGTAACTTTCCCTGTATTAAGTGAAATTCAGGATGATGATGAACGTTTGGCACACGCTTACCGAAAATTTTTAAGATTGTCTGCGTACATGATTTTTCCGTTAATGACAGGATTAGCAGCTGTTGCATATCCATTCATTAATTGCTTATTGACGGAAAAGTGGACCTTTACAGCTTTATTGCTACAAATTCTGTGTTTCTCTTATATGTGGTATCCCGTTCATGCCATTAATCTGAATTTGTTACAAGTGAAAGGACGTTCAGACCTATTTCTGAAATTGGAGATTTATAAAAAAATAATGGGAATAGTTGTGTTAGGTGTTACCATTCCTTTGGGATTGGTGGCAATGTGTTGGGGAACCATTATCGCTTCTTTATTTAGCTTAGTGATAAATACCTATTATACGGGGAAACTGATACACGTCGGTTTATTTAAGCAATTACGGGATTTAAGTCCGGCATTATTCTATTCTTTGACGATGGCGATTGTCGTTTATCTGACTACTTGTTTGTTTGCCGATCAATTGCTACAGCTTTTAATTGGTATTATTACAGGGATAATTTACTATCTTCTTGTTTCTTATGCGACAAAATCCCAGGACCTTAAAGAATTTCTTTTACTGATAAAAAGGAAATAATCTATCATGGATAATGAAAAGCAAATCACGGTAACAAGTCCTTTGTTACCGCCTTTGGACGAATTGATACCCTGCTTGCGTGACATTTGGGAGAGGAAATGGTTGACGAATAACGGGCATTACCATCAGCTGTTGGAAAAGGCTTTGGCTGAATATTTGAAAGTGCCTTATATCAGTTTGTTCACCAACGGGACATTGCCTTTGATTACGGCATTGCAGGCGTTGCGGATTACCGGGGAAGTGATAACGACACCTTACAGTTTTGTGGCAACAACACATTCGCTGTGGTGGAATGGGATTAAACCGGTATTTGTGGATATAGAGCCGGAGACGTGCAATATCGATCCGGAGAAAATCGAGGCGGCGATTACGCCGAAAACGACGGCAATAATGCCTGTTCATGTATATGGAAAACCTTGTGATACTGTTCGGATACAAGAGATTGCAGACAAATATGGTTTGAAGGTGATTTATGATGCAGCTCATGCGTTTGGTGTGGAAGTAAATGGAAACTCCGTATTGGAAGCCGGTGATATGTCGACGTTGAGTTTTCATGCGACGAAGGTGTACAACACGGTGGAAGGGGGAGCATTGGTGTGTCATGACGGGCAGACAAAACAACGAATAGATTATTTGAAGAATTTCGGTTTTGCAGGAGAAACGACCGTGATTGCTCCGGGTATCAACGGGAAGATGGACGAGGTGCGGGCTGCGTACGGACTGCTGAATTTGAAACAGGTGGATGCGGCCATTGAAGCACGGAGACAGGTGGCGGTGAGGTATCGGGAGGAATTGAAAGATGTGCCGGGTATCCGGGTAATGGAGGATATGCCGGGTGTGCGGCATAATTACTCTTATTTTCCGATTTTCGTGAATGCAGAACGGTATGGGATGACGCGGGATGAATTGTATACGCGGATGAAGGAAAGGAATGTCTTGGGGCGGCGCTATTTTTACCCGTTGATCAGTGAGTTCTCGACTTACCGCGGTCTGGAATCCGCGAGGCCGGAGAATCTGCCTGTAGCGCACAAGGTGGCGGACAGCGTGATTTGTTTGCCGATGTATAGCGGTTTGGAGCGGGAAGAGGCGGAAAGAGTGTTGGATTGTATAGTAAAATGATGGGTGGGATGAAACAGAAAAAATTATTGTTGTTGGGAGGACTACGTTATTTACTCCCGGTGATAGAGGCTGCCCATAAATTGGGGTATTATGTGATAACGTGTGATTATATTCCCGGTAACATTGCGCATAAGTATTCGGATGAGTATCATAATGTGAGTATTATAGACAAAGAGGCTGTTTTGGCGTTAGCCCGGGAGTTGGAAATAGATGGAATTATGTCGTTTGCGGTAGACCCTGGAGTAGTGACGGCGGCTTATGTACAGGATCAGATGGGATTGCCGGGGAATCCTTATGAGTCAGTGAAGATATTGCAGAATAAAGACCGGTTCCGTCGTTTTTTGTCGGAGTATGGTTTTAATGTGCCTTGGGCATTTGGTTTCTCTTCTGTGGGGGATACTTTGTTAAAATCCGGTGAGTTTACTTATCCTTTAATTGTAAAACCGACAGATTCCGCAGGGAGTAAAGGTGTGACAAGAGTGGACAGGGCGGAGGATCTGGAGGATGCGGTAAAGTATGCTTTGAAGCATTCTATTTCGGAAAGGGTGATTGTGGAGGAGTTTATAGAAAAGGAAGGTTGTTCATCGGATACGGACTGTTTTTCCGTAGATGGGGAGTTGAAGTTTGTTTCTTTTTCGGCGCAACGCTTCGATGAAAAGGCGGCAAATCCTTACACACCTTCTGCATATAGTTGGCCCTCGACTATGACGAAAGAACAGGAGGCGGAGTTAACTTTCGAGTTGCAGCGGTTGTTGTATTTGTTAGGGATGCGGACATCGATTTATAATGTGGAAACTCGTATAGGGAAGAATGGGAAAACTTACATTATGGAGGTTTCACCACGTGGAGGAGGCAACCGTTTGGCGGAAATGTTACGTTATGCGACAGGGGTAGATTTGATTACCAATGCGGTGAGGGCTGCGGTAGGTGAAGAGGTTGTCGGTGTGGAACAGAAACCTTATCAAGGATACTGGGCGGAGGTGGTACTGCATGCAGATAAGGATGGATGTTTCAACGGATTGGAAATGGATGATGAGTTCCGAAATAAGCATGTGAAAGAAGTTGATTTGTGGGTAGAAAAAGGGGATTCCGTTTCTGCTTTCAGGGGGGCGAATGACGCGATAGGGACGTTGGTGGTGAGGTTTGATACGGATGATGAATTACAGGAATTTATAAAGAGGGGAAAAGACAAGTATCAAATTGTGCTTAAATGAAAGAAATAGGTGGCTATTTTGAATTAGAATTGCATAAGGGTGGACATTATCATCCTGATGCTTTGCATTTAAATACGGGACGGAATTGCTTTGAGTATATTTTGCGGGCCAAAGGATATAAAAAAGTTTATATTCCTTATTACACGTGTGAAGTGATGTTGGAACCTTTACGGAAATGTGGGGTAAAATGGGAGTTTTATCATATTAACGAGGATTTCGAACCATTGACTTCGTACTCTTTGGCTACTGATGAGGCATTTTTATATACGAATTATTGGGGATTAAAACAAGCGTGTGTAAAGAGATCGGCAGAGCGTTATGGAAAACAATTAATTGTAGATAATGCACAAGCTTTTTTTGCTTCTCCGATAGAGGGTGTTGATACCTTTTATTCGGCACGCAAGTTTTTTGGAGTACCGGATGGGGCCTATCTTTATACAGACAAGTTTTTAAATGTAGAGTTAGAACAGGATGTCTCCTGTCAACGTTGTGAACATTTATTAAGGCGGATTGATGAAGGGGCCGAAAGAGGATATGAGGCTTTTAGGCGGAATGATGACGCATTGAATAATCAACCTATTAAAAAGATGTCCCAATTGACGGAATCGATTTTAATGGGTGTGGATTATAAAATTGTCGTGGAACAGAGAAGAGGGAATTTCAACTATTTGCATTCTTTTTTGGGGAAAAGAAATAGATTGAATTTGGAAACATTGAAAGATGAAAAAGTACCAATGATTTATCCTTTCTTTGTGCAAAATATTGATATTAGAAAAAAATTGATTGCTAATAAGATTTTTGTAGCAACTTATTGGCCAAATGTTTTTTCCTGGACAGTTGCAGACTCCGTTGAACATGGATTTGCAGATTACTTAATACCGTTACCGATTGATCAGCGTTATGGTGAAGATGACATAGAACGTATATTAAAAATAATAAATAATTAGATGTCCATAAAATTTAGAGAGTTTGAAAATAGGGATATAGATTTTGTTTATCACTGTAAAAATGACGAAAATCTTTCTCGGTTAATAGTTGGAGAATTTAAGCCCATATCAAAATCTGAAGCAATCCAATGGGTTGAAGGATGTAAAGGGCATCATGACGATTACATTTTTTGGGCAATTTGTAAGGATGATGAATCTGAGGATATAATAGGGTGGGCAAGTTTGGCAAATATTAATAAAGTGAATAAAAGTGCTTCAACTCATAGCATTGTTATCGGAGATAGGGATTACAATGATGGTTTTACTTGGATTGAGACTGTTCGCTTTATGTTTGAATATGCGTTTGAAACACTTAAACTGAATCGTCTCTATGGGGTTTCGTTGGTAGGACATCCTATGAGTAACATAATAGGAGATTTGATGTTTATGGCAAAGGAAGGAGTACTTAGACAGGCGATATTTAAAAATGGAAGATTTTATGATCTCTTGTATAATGCAATCCTTAGAGATGAATATTATATACATAAAGAAAATGGAGATTATGAGATGAGAAAGATTATTAAAAGACTAAGAAATTTACGACATGGATAATGCTTTTATTTTTTCAGGACAAGGAAGTCAAAAAGAAGGTATGGGGAAGTCGTTATATCTCAACTCTCATATTGCTAGGAAAATATATGAAGATGCGGATAATATTTTAGGTGAAAGATTCTCTGATTTTATATTTAACGCATCCGAAGACGTATTAATGGATACAAGATATACGCAGCCGGCCATATTTATCTATGAAGTTGCTGCTGCGTTGGGACAATCAGATTTTAAACCTGATTGTGTGGCCGGTCATTCTTTGGGCGAATATGCCGCACTTGTTGTTTCTGGGACTCTTGATTTTGAGGAAACACTTAAGTTTGTATGGAGAAGAGGACAAATTTTCCATGAAGCATTTCAAAAGCATCCGAGTGCAATGGGGGCTATTATAGGTATCCCTGATGATAAAGTTCTTTCGGTTCTGCAAACTGTTGGGAATGAGGATGGGAATAGCCTTTATATAGCAAATTATAATGGACCGGGGCAATTGGTTATAACTGGTGACAGAACCTCTATAAAAAAAGCATGCAAGATTTTTAAAGATATGGGAGCTAAAAGAGCTGTACTTCTTCCTATGAAAGGAGTTGGACATTCTCCTAATTCTAAAGAGGAGGGTGAAATTCTTGAAAAAGAAATAATGAAACTAAGTTTTAAAACACCAAATATTCCAATATATCAGGATGTTGATGCCTTACCGCATAAAGACCCCGTTAAAATTAAAGAGAATCAAATAAAACTTATGACGAGTCCAGTGCAATGGACGAATATAACTCGGAATATGGTTTCAAATGGAGTTCGTAACTTTTATGAAGTAGGTACAGACGATACTTTACAGAAAATTGTTTCGCGAATGTATCCTGATTTATTAGTGACATCTATTTGGACATGCAATGACTATAGAAATATAAAACCATATAATTTATAATTATGAATATAGATAATTTTATTGAAAATTTTGCAGGAGAATTTGAGGAAACTCCTATAGAGAACTTTTCGATGGATACTGAGTTCAAAAGCCTTGAAGAGTGGAATTCATTAACAGCCCTTTCTATCATTTCGATGATAGATGATAATTATGATAAAACTATTACAGGGGCTGATTTACGGAAATGTGTAACAATTAAAGAGCTTTTTGATCTTGTTTCCTCAAAATGATAGATGATGAACCGTGCATTTTCTCTTGAGGGTAAAACCGTATTTGTAACAGGTGCATCGTCCGGTATAGGTAGAGGTATCGCTGTCGGTTGTGCTCGCGCCGGAGCAAAGCTAATACTCAATGGACGGGATCGAGATAGATTAAAGGAAACTTTATCTATACTTGATGGGGAAGAACATTCTATTATTGTCGGTGATTTGTCGTGTGAGTCGGATATCATTTCTATTGTTGAAAATTTACCAGAAATTCATGGTTGGGTTAATAGTGCTGCAATACCCAAAGTTTGTCCTATAAAGTATTTTGATAAGAACAATATTGAAGAGATATTTAGTGTTAATATTATTTCGACCATGTTGTTAATGTCAAAATTATTAAAAACGAAAAAGATTAAACGAGGGGCATCAATTGTGCTGATTTCAGCCATAACAGGAGCATTTGTTGGTAGTCGAGGCGATACTTCGTATTGTGCGACAAAAGGCGCGGTTAATGGTTTCATGAAAGGCGCTGCATTAGAGTTAGCGTCCTTAGGAATAAGAGTCAATACCGTAAATCCTGGTCTTGTACCGACGAATATCTTAAAGTTATCTGATCAACTTGCAGGTGAATCTCATCATACAGAGTTGATGTTCGACCAATATCCTTTAAAGCGATTAGGTACTCCAGAAGATATTGCTAATGGAGTTATATATCTTCTTTCTGATGCATCTTCATGGGTTACAGGACATGCGCTGGCTGTTGATGGTGGATATCTTCTACAATAGAGAGTCCTAGTATATGGAATCGACTAAGTAGGTCGTGTTATAAAATAATTCTACAATATTAATAAAATGGTAATTAATTTACTTGAACTTTTTGACCTCTCTGTCACAAAAAATGGAGACAAGATTGCAATAGTTGATGGAACTCGTACAATCTCTTTTAACGATCTTGATAAAAAATCCGATATACTTTCTCAAAAGATTCATAACATAGCTGAGTCTGTCAATCGACCTGTTGCTGTCTTTCTTCCCAAATGTATAGAAGCTGTAATTGCAAATATTGCGATTATGAAAAGTGCAAATATATTTATGAATCTAGATGTAAAGACGCCTGGTCAGAGATTAAGTAATATAGTGGACTTGATTGAGCCTGTTTTAATTATAACCGACGTAAAGAATGTTGAGTTAATTAACGAAGTCTCGGGGAAAATTCCTATATTGATAATTGATGATGTAAATTGGGAAGAAAATATCAACAAGGAGACCGTAAAGCAGCAATGGTCATCTGTAATTGATACGGACCCATTTTGTATTATAAACACTTCAGGCTCAACCGGAACTCCCAAAGGTGTGGTGTTGAATCACCTGAGTTTCCTTGATTTCATCTATAGGTCGCATGAAGCTTTCAACATAGGTGAAAATGAAATAATGGGGTCGTTGTCTCCTCTTGTATTTGACATCTATGTCCTCGAATTGTGCATGTTAATGTACCGCTCTGCAACTATTGTACTTCTTCCGGCTCATCTATCTGCTTTCCCGGTAAAAATTCTTAAGATAATGCAGCAACAACACGTGACTTTTATCTTTTGGGTTCCAACAATAATGGTAAATATTGCCAATATGGGACTATTGGAAAAAGAACCACTACCGAGTCTGAAACTTGTATGGTTTGCAGGAGAAGTTTTTCCGACCAAGCAGTTCAATGTATGGCGAAAAGCATTGCCCCATACGAAATTTGCTAACTTATATGGCCCTATTGAAACAGCGGTTGACAGTATCTTCTATATCGTAGACCGGGACATATCAGACAATGAGCCGATTCCAATAGGATATGCATATCGCAATACTGACATTCTTCTTTTAGATCATGAAGACAAAATGGTAACAACGACAGATGTAGAGGGTGAAATATGTGTTCGTGGAAGTTCGCTTGCATTAGGCTATTACAATAACCCTATAAAAACAGCTGCGGTATTCGTACAGAATCCTTTGAATAATCATTATCCGGAACGGATTTATCGTACTGGTGATATTGCGATAATCAATAGCCGAAATGAGATTGTATTTAAAGGGCGAAAGGACAGTCTTATAAAGCATCAAGGTTATAGAATAGAATTAGGAGAGGTAGAGCATGTAATAGTCAATATACTCCAACTCGTTAAAAACGGATGCATTGTGTACAATTTTAATAAAAAAGAGATTACCTTGTTCTATGAAAATTCAGAAGAAATATCTATACCCGATTTCCGAAAGACGTTGTCAACCCAATTGCCAAAGTATATGATACCTTCTTCTTTCTTCAGAGAAAATGAACTTAAACGTAACACTAACGGAAAGATTGACCGACTTTACTATAAGGAATTAGTAAATTAAAGATATCGGAATAGGGGTTTACATAACAACGTGCAATGAGAATATTAAAATTAGAGCAACTCTCCTCAATTAACCAGCTGAATAATACCATCAATGATTTTAAGCGAAACGGACGAAGTTTTTTTACAAATTACATACCGGATCGCACACTTCATGAAAAATGGGTTGAACAAGGCAATGCATTTGTTTTTACATTCGACAATGGAATATATATAGTCTTTGATTGCGAATTTATGCTAAATATAATATTTATTTCTCGTTCAAAGGAAGAAATAAATGATTGTTTGACAGAAATAGGCAAGAAGTATGGGAAGCCAGCCGTCTTGGAATATATACTCCGAGAAGGAAAAGATCAATCATTAGGTTTACCTAACAAAATATTGCGTCGAATGAGTCGTTGTGGTACATTTGCAGATTCGATTTTACCATCAAAATGTGTAAAAAAAGCTATTTTGGATGATATCCCAGCGCTTCTCGCAATTTTCAAGCAGTATTTTGATCCTCTGACTGAACGCATACCCGATAATGATGAATTTATAAAACTTATAAGTAGCAATGGGATTTCAATTATGTGTAAAAATACAGAAATCATTGGAATGGTTATCTACCAAAAAAATACTTTGAGCATTCACCTGCGGTATTGGTGGGTTTCTCCAAATTATAGGGGAAATGGAGTGGGAGCCGATTTGTTAAAAGATTTTTTTCATTCAGGCAGAGGGTGTAAGCGTCAATTCCTTTGGGTTTTTTCGGATAATACTAATGCCATAGAAAGATATAAGCATTATGGATTCTCCTTTGATGGGTTAGCTGATGAAATATACATAGTTAAATAACAAATCAGAAAAAATGAAAGAAAAAATTTTAAACATTCTGAAAGATATTCGGCCAGAATTTGATTTTACAGCAAGTCTCAATTTTATAGAAGATGGAATGCTTGATTCCTTCGATATAGTGACACTCGTAAGCGAGTTGGAAGATAATTTTGATGTGCTGATAGATGGCGAAGATGTTATCCCTGAGAATTTCGACTCTATTGAGTCAATTATGAATATAATTCAAAAATCAAAAAAATAGAAATGTTATTGCAATTTAAAAATAAACGAATTTCATCCATTATTTCCGTAATTCCAGCTAATGAAGTGAATTTTATGGATGAAATTGGTAACTATTCTTTTACCGAAACTCAAATGAAAAAGCTTAAAAAAGTAATGGGTTTTGATAAACGAAGAGTCTCTTTACACGGTGAAACTGTTAGCGATTATGCAATAAAGGGAATTTCGACTCTTATTGAAGAAGGGGTTATTAAAGAAAATGAAATTGGTGCAATAGTAGTAACAACTACATCGCCAGATTATTTCATACCACCAACAAGTAATGTTATTCAAGGGCATTTCCATTTTGATATGGACACAATTTGTATAGATACTTCACAAGGTTGTTGCGGATTTGTTGTCGGGCTTGTCGAAAGTTTTATGCTTCTTGACTCTATGAAAAATAAAAAAGTCCTTCTTATAACAGGAGATATGTTAAGCCATAAAGTCTCACGTCGGGATAGAGCCAGTAGACCAATTACAGGCGATGGTGTCGCGATAAGTGTAATTGAGAATAGTTTAAATACTGGTGATATTTACGCATCGATTAAAAATAATGGGAAAGCGGCTTTTTCAGTTTATATCCCGGCAGGAGGGTCGAAAATTCCTATAACAGAAGAAACTGGTATTGAAAGAGAAGATGAATTTGGCAATTGGCGTAATCTACAACAACTTTGCATGCAGGGTGATCTTGTTTTCAATTTTATAATCAATGATACACCAGTAATGATAGAAGAACTTATGACTGAAGCTAAAGAAATTAAAGAAAATGTTGATTATTTTATCTGTCATCAGTCAAGTGTTTTCACATTAAAAAAATTGAGAGAGCATTTGGGAGTCTCAAAAGAAAAACTTCCAAACGATATTGTGCCAATATATGGGAATTCAAGTAGTGCAACAATTCCTGTGACTTTAACGCACCATTTTTCTGATATGTTTAAGGATAAAAATATTAACAGGATTATGTTTGCGGCATTCGGTACCGGACTTTCATTGGGAGCAGTGTTAATGGACGTTCCTAAATTTGATTATTGTGAATTTATTGAGTATGCCCATTCAAATGCTCAATTGTAAGCCAATAATAAATAGGTTGTTTTCATCTGTAACCTATTTGATTATCTCTAATGAGGGATCTTCGGCTTGGGTTGTTGATCCAGGAGATATGGATAGATTAACCCCGTATCTTAACAATACACATATCTATATTTCTGGAGTCTTATTAACTCATGCTCACTTTGATCATATTTATGGGTTAAACGAAATTATAGCATTATTTCCGACCACAAAGGTTTACACCAATGAGTTCGGGAAGAGAATGCTATTAAACGAAAAGATGAATCTCTCAAAATATCATGATTCACCATTTATTTTTTCAAGGGAAGATTCAATTGAAAGTATTAGCGATGGTAGCAAAATAGAACTGGATAATGAAATCAAGGCACAAGCTATTTACACTCCAGGGCATAATCCAAGCTGTATCACTTGGATTATTAAAGATTGTCTTTTTACAGGAGATTCGTATATACCAGGAATAAAGACTGTTACCAATCTTCCCGCATCAAACAAAGAGCAGGCACGAATAAGTGAGGAGAAGATTAAAAGTTTGGGTAATGATAAATTGATTTATCCCGGTCATTTAATATCTGAGATTCCATGGCATCATTAAAGGATGATACAGTAATTCAACTTCAAAGAATTTCAACAATTTGTAAGTTGAAAGTTCCGGTTGTTGTAGTTTGGTGTATGACTTATAATCATGCTAACTATATAAAGGAGGCGCTTGATGGATTTGTTACTCAAATAGCATCTTTCCCGTTTATTGTGATAGTTCATGATGATGCTTCGTCTGATAAAACATCTGAAATTGTCTGTGAATATGGGGAAAAATACTCTGATATAATTTATCCAATAATCGAAACAGAGAATCAGTATTCTAAACAGGATGGTAGCTTAGACTATATTATGAAAGCTGCAATTAAAGCTACTGGCGCAAAATATATAGCCATGTGTGAGGGAGACGATTATTGGACAGACCCGTTAAAATTGCAGAAGCAGGTAAATGTGCTTGAAAAAAAAATAGAAATAGGAGGAGTATATAGCCGGGTACAATGTTATTTTCAAGGACATAGAAAATTTGAAGGATATATTGGTAAGGATTATATTTCTTTTGAAAATTTATTGAGAGAAAATACAATCCCCACTTTAACCGTATTGATTAGAAAAGAGTTATTGTTAAAATATATAGAAGAGATAAAACCGGAAAGGCAAAACTGGGAAATGGGGGATTATCCGATGTGGCTTTGGATAGCCTATAAGAGTAAATTCTATTTTATGAACGAGATTACAGGTGTATACAGAATATTAAACGAGTCAGTTTCGCATTCTGATTCTGTTGATAGACATATAGAATTTTATAACTCTTGCAGAGATATTCAACACTATTTCATTGATTATTCACATCGGTTTGATTTATTAAATTGGGTCGAAGAATATTACAACAGTAGAATGTATCAATTATGTCTGGAACAAAATTATATTGAAATTAAAAGCTACCGGGACTATTTTAAAACGATAAAGCCGACATCTTTCAAAACAAAAATGTTTAAAATATCTGCTAATTACAGGATTTGTGAATATCTGATGAAAATATGTCTCCAGAATATTTTTATTAGAAAATTATATAATAATATCAATAAATAAAGTTTGTCTAGTAGAAGGCAATAATAGTTTAATGTTTTATGAATATAGTCATTTCTAAAAGTGATTTAAAATTATTATGCCTTGAAGTATTTTTTATTCTATCCTTTGCATATATAACTTATGCTTCTAATATATATATTGTATGGGGAATAATCACATTAATTCCGATTCTATTCTTTACAAAGAGAAATAATATAATCCCTTTTCTTTTTACAATCTGTTTTTTCTTTTTTGTTTGTTTATATTATGTGTTGTATGGAATTGAGGGAGGTTTTAGGATTTTAAAGACATATACGATATGCTTGACGTTCATTATTTTGTCCCAAAGTAAGCAGGAGGCTGAAAAAATTCAAATTTTATTAAAGCCTCTTCATTACTTTATGACTCTGTCGGCTTGGATTGTTTGTATAGATTTTGTATTATATTGGGGGGGCGGACATACAATCATGAATTTTACGAGTAGTGGTCTTATGCCAAGACCTAATGGTCTGATGGAAGATTCCAATTTCTATAGTTATTTGATGGTTTGCTATATTATGTATTTAAAATATACGTATGGCAAATCGACTAAGCTGTTTATTATTTCCATTTTTCTCTCCGGATCTTTTTCGGCTATTATGATTTTGTTATTGCTGTTGTTTTTTTACAAAAGAACAACAATCAACAATTTGTCTCAGCGAATGCAAAAATGGAAAGTTTGGAGGATACTGATTATTATGAGCGTCTTGATTATTCATTTATCCTATTACATGATTTTAGAATATAAAAATCAGATTATAGATTACATTGAGGCCGTAGACATGAATCCATTATTAAAAGTTAAAGCGGTTTCTATGTTCCATCGTTTTGAATCTCAGGAGATTGCAATCCATGAAATTAATAAATCCGGAAAATATTTTTTTGGAGGTGGACCAGGAATAACGAGAACTTTGAATGATAGAGATATGAATTTACATAACACCTATTATCAAATGTATGTAGAAATAGGGGGAGTCATGTTATTTATCGTTGCCTTCTTTTTATTTTACTATATGTTGGATATAAAAAATGTCAGTTTCTTATTGTTATTCGGAATTATGTCCTTGTTTGGCAATATGCTTGAAGTTTTTTATGCTCCGGTTCTTTCTTTTATCTATTTCCTTTACAAATTAAACGGACATGTCACATCCTCTAAAAAGTTTTCAGATAATTTTTCTTATAACATGTACGAATAATGTAAACATTTCAACATGTCTTGAGTCTATATCTAAAAACAATCATTCTTTAAATTGCTTGATATTGCTACTATTACAGAATAATGTCAAGTTATCTTTAGAGTCCTATATAACACCTTATACCTCAATAAAAGTTTTGCATAAAACTCATACGATACCCTTATCTCAAGCACGTAATATTTTACTAAAGTCTGAAAGAATTCATGCTGGTTCTTTTTATATGTTCCCTGATGATGATTCTGTTTTTGACCAACATTTTTTTGAATTTTTTACTAAAATAATTACTGGTAATACTTTAATAGCAGTTAAGGGAACTCAAAGTAAATCAGTATATTTTTTGAAAATGCCGGAAAGGAAATGGGCATTAATATCGGATTTTGATAAAGCAATTAGCGTCAATATGGTGATTAAGGGAACTACTATACAGAAAGTTGGAAACTTTGATGAAAAATTAGGGGTTGGTAACTATTATGGGGCAGGTGAGGATAATGATTATTTTTTACGATGCAATGCTATTGAACAATTTGTTTTCAGTAATGATTTATGGAATTATCACCCTTTACCCTGTAAAAATACATTACAACCAGTTAGTAAGATATTAATTCGTTATAAATCTTATGGACGGGGAGTAGTCTACATGTTATTAAAACATCGAATGATTACAGAGGCAGCTAAAGTGGTAGTTAAGGGGTATCTCGGATGTATAAAAAACTTGATGATGTTGAATTGGAAAATGGCTTATGTATATTTAATTGCTGGTAGCGTGAGGTTTTATACTTTTCTGAAGAATATTAAATAGATATCAAAGTTTGTAAATTAAATTTGAAATCACATATGTTAACAGCTTCTATTGTCTTATATCATCATTCTCCAACAGAAGTAAGTGATATAATAAATTGTGTTTTAAAAAGTTCTGTATCAACTCTTTTTATCGTTGATAATTCTACAAATGATGTTTCCCGAAAATTGGAAAACGTTTCAGATCGAATCTGGTATATTCATAGTGCTAATTTAGGATATGGAGCAGGACATAATATTGCTATTCGTAAAGCTATTGAACAAGGGGCGGATTATCATGTAGTTCTTAATCCGGATATTTATTTTGGAGAAGGGACTTTGGAGAAATTAGAGGCATATATGGAAGTGCATAGTGAGGTTGGGCAAATTATGCCTAAGGTATTTTATCCTAATGGAGAATTACAATATTTGTGCAAATTGGTACCTTCTCCTCTTGATTTGATCTTTAAACGTTTTTTACCTTCTTTTCTGACTAATAAGAAATTATATAAGTTCCAATTACGTTTTTCGGGATATGATAAAATCATGAACATACCATATCTGTCAGGATGCTTTATGTTTTTTAGAATTAGTGTCTTACAACAAATTGGATTGTTTGATGAGCGTTTTTTTATGTATCCGGAAGATATAGATATAACTCGCCGGATACATGAGAAATATAAAACTATTTTTTATCCGGACGTTTCTATTATACATGCTCATGCTGCCGCCTCAAGGAGTAATGCTAAGATGTTGAAGATACATATTATCAATATAATAAAATATTTTAATAAATGGGGTTGGTTCTTTGATTCTAAACGGAGAAGGATTAACAAACAAGTTTTAAAGGAATTGAAAAGTCATGAGTAAAAGGATTGTTTTAATTGGCGGTTCTGGATTTGTTGGCACACGTCTGATTGATTTATTTCAGCAAAAGGATTATGAAATACAAAATATAGACAAACAGCAAAGTCATTTTTTCCCGAATATAACAGCAATCGGGGATGTGAGGGATAAAGCAAAGTTGATGCAATTGTTACATGGAGCAACGGTAGTTGTATTGTTAGCGGCAGAACATCGGGATGATGTTACTCCCATTACAAAATATTATGACGTGAATGTCGGGGGAATGCAGAATGTGTTGGCTGCAATGGAAGCTAATGATGTGAAACACATTGTATTTACTTCTTCAGTAGCTGTCTACGGTTTGAATAAAGAGAATCCCAATGAAGAACATCTGAAGGATCCGTTTAATCACTATGGAAAAAGTAAGTGGTTGGCGGAAATGGAACTTGAAAAATGGTATCGGACTCATCCCGATTGGAATATCAATATTTTACGGCCTACAGTTATTTTTGGAGAAAGGAACCGGGGGAATGTTTATAATCTGTTGAAACAGATTGCCGGAGGAAAATTTGTCATGGTGGGAAAAGGGGAAAATAAAAAATCGATGGCTTATGTCGGGAATATTGTGGCATTTATCAAGTTTTTGATTGAGAATAAGCAGGAAGGATATAATGTCTATAATTATATCGATAAGCCTGATTTTACAATGAATGAGCTGGTAGGACATGTGAGCCAGGTATTGAATAAACATATTCCCATGACGCATTTTCCTTATTGGTTAGGAATGCTGGGAGGATATTGTTTTGATGTATTGGCTTGGATGTTAAGAAAGAAGTTAACCGTTAGTTCTGTCCGTGTGAAGAAGTTTTGTGCAACAACCCAATTCGATGCATCGAAGGTTGGATTATCCGGTTTTAAAGCCCCCTATACTTTAGAAGAAGGGCTTGCACGGACTTTGGAATTCGAATTTGTTCATCCCAGACAAGATGATATAACGTTTAAAAGCGAGTAGTTTGTAAAAGTGAAAAATTTCTTATATTTGTTACAAAAATAAGTTGTTTATGCGTTTGACTCAGGGGGAGATAGATACGATTGTCAGGATTGCAAGGGAGATTTATGGCTGGGGAGTAGAGGTGTTTTTATTTGGTTCGCGTACGGATGACAGTAAGCGGGGTGGGGATATTGATTTGTTGGTTAGAAGCACGGGAGAGAAAAAAGGGATCCTGGAACGGGTGCGAATGGTGACCAGGTTAAAACTGGCATTGGGGGACAGGAAGATAGATGTGATCGGGGATTACGAGGATAATGCGGTTGTGCAGGAGGCGTTGTTACATGGAATACGATTGATATGACAGATAAGCGGCAGGAATTGAAAGATTGGTTGCTTCGGGCATTTGAAATCTGTGATAAACATATAACCCGAATAGAGGAGGCTTTATGTGGATTGAAACCGTATTTCCCATTGGATGAGGAGAAGTATTTGAATCTGAATAGCGAGGCGGTGATGCGTTTGGATCAGTTTATATTTCGCTTTTCCAGGTTGCAAGACGTTATTGGGGCAAAGATATTCAGATATGTACTGGCGTGGTTGTATGAGGAGGAAGAGACAATGTCCATGCGGGATGTTCTGGATCGTTTGGAACGCCTGGGGGTGATTGATAGTGTTGAAAGTTGGGGCTATATGCGGGAGTTGAGAAATACGATAGCACATGATTATCCGTTAGATACTCAAGAGGTGGTGCTTTCATTAAATGAATTGGTCGGAAGTACGGAAACGTTGAAAGTTGTATATGAACGTTTAAGAGGAAGGTTTTTTGCTTGATATATTAAATGGACGATGGATTGGAGGGGGAGAAAATCTTTTCGATAGAAATACATAATCACAAAATTTTTTATTTATGAAAGGTATAGTGCTTGCCGGAGGTTCCGGTACGCGGCTTTATCCTATTACGAAAGGGGTGAGCAAGCAATTGCTACCCATTTTCGATAAGCCGATGATTTATTATCCGGTGTCGGTGCTGATGTTGGCAGGGATTCGGGAGATATTGATTATTTCAACCCCTCAGGATTTACCCGGATTCCGGCGGTTGCTGGGGGACGGATCGGATTACGGGGTGCGTTTCGAGTATGCGGAGCAGCCGAGTCCGGACGGGCTGGCACAGGCGTTTATCATCGGGGAGAAATTTATTGGGGAAGATTCGGCTTGTCTGGTACTGGGCGATAATATATTTTATGGTCAGAGTTTTACACGGATGCTGCTGGAGGCGGTGAGGACGGCAGAGGAAGAACAAAAGGCGACGGTTTTCGGTTATTGGGTGAATGACCCGGAACGGTATGGTGTGGCGGAGTTCGACAAGGAAGGGAATGTGTTGAGTATCGAAGAGAAACCTGCACAGCCGAAATCCAATTATGCAGTGGTGGGGTTGTATTTTTATCCCAATAAGGTGGTGGATGTGGCGAAGCATATCAAGCCGTCGGCACGCGGAGAACTGGAGATTACAACGGTGAACCAGCGTTTCCTGCAGGATCAGGAGTTGAAAGTGCAGTTGCTGGGCCGGGGATTTGCGTGGCTGGATACCGGAACACATGATTCATTGAGTGAGGCGTCGACTTTTGTGGAGGTGATTGAAAAACGGCAGGGGTTGAAACTTGCCTGTCTGGAAGGGATTGCTTTGCGGCAAGGCTGGATTACACCGGAGAAAATGCGGGAACTGGCACAACCTATGATTAAAAATCAATATGGACAATATCTTCTGAAATTGGCGGCTGAGTTTTCCGGAAAGGAGAAATAATAAAAATCGCTTGGACTTTATCTGAGAATTCGTGTGATATTATCAATTAAAATATGGAACTGATTGAAACCTGTATACTGGGTGTTGTCATCGTGCAACCCCGTATTTTCGGTGATGAACGCGGCTATTTTTTTGAGTCGTTTTCGCAGCGGGATTTCGAACGGCAGGTATGTAAAACCGTTTTTGTCCAGGATAATGAGTCGAAGTCGTGTTACGGTGTGGTGAGGGGATTGCATTTCCAAAAACCTCCGTATGCCCAATCCAAACTGGTGCGGGTGGTGAAAGGTCGGGTACTGGATGTGGCGGTGGATATCCGGAAGGGATCGCCTACGTTCGGAAAGTATGTTTCTGTTGAATTAACGGAGGAGAATAAACGGCAGTTTTTCGTTCCGCGGGGATTTGCCCATGGATTTGCGGTATTGAGTGCGGAGGCCGTGTTTCAGTATAAATGCGATAATTTTTATGCACCGGAAAGTGAGGGGGCTTTAGCCTGGGACGATCCGGATTTGGGAATAGACTGGCGGATTCCGGCCGCTAAGGTGATCCTTTCTGAAAAGGACAGACACCATCCATGCCTGAAAGATGCCTGTGATTGGTTTGACTATAATGTGAATCTCTATGAATAGGATATTGGTGACCGGAGCCAACGGACAGTTGGGGAATGAGATGAGGCGGCTGGCTGTATTCTGCTTTCGGGAATCATTTTGTAAAGACCATACAGCGTTTGACAGTGGAAAGAGAGCAGTTGAATGTCGTATTTGACCAGGTGGGAACGCCGACTTATGCCGCCGACCTGGCCGCTTTGATCGTTCATGTCCTTGAAACAGGAAAATACAGGCAACATCAGGGAATTTACCATTTTTCCAATGAGGGTGTGTGTTCGTGGTATGATTTTGCTAAAGAGATCGTTGCTTTATCGGGAAATACTTGTGACATCCGGCCGTGCCATTCGGATGAGTTTCCGGGTAAAGTAAAACGTCCGGCTTTCTCAGTGCTGGATAAAACAAAAGTGAAACGGGATTTTGATTGTACCATTCCTTACTGGAAGGATTCACTTGTGAAATGTATAAATGAATTAAAACGGAAATAATGGATTTTAAAAGGAATATATTGATTACCGGTGGTGCCGGTTTTATCGGCTCGCATGTAGTGCGTCTGTTTGTGACGAAATATCCGGAATATCATATCATTAATCTGGATAAGCTGACTTATGCGGGGAATCTGGCCAATCTGGCAGACATCGAACAGCAGCCGAATTATACTTTTGTAAAAGCAGATATCTGTGATTTTGAAAAGATACTGGAATTGTTCCGGCAGCACAGTATCGACGGAGTGATCCATCTGGCAGCGGAAAGCCATGTAGACCGTTCGATCAAAGATCCGTTTACCTTTGCTCAGACGAATGTGATGGGGACCCTGTCTTTGTTGCAAGCCGCTAAAGTAAGCTGGGACGGACAATATGACGGGAAACGTTTCTATCATATCTCTACCGATGAGGTGTACGGGGCCCTGAAGTTTGACGGCACCTTTTTTACGGAGACCACGAAATATGATCCGCATTCCCCCTACTCGGCTTCGAAAGCTTCTTCCGATCATTTCGTGAGGGCCTTTCACGATACCTTCGGTATGCCTACCCTTGTAACCAATTGCAGTAATAACTACGGTCCTTACCAATTCCCGGAAAAACTAATCCCTTTGTTTATCAATAATATCCGTCACAATAAACCTTTGCCCGTTTACGGAAAGGGGGAAAATGTGCGTGACTGGTTGTATGTGGTGGATCATGCCCGGGCCATCGATCTTATTTTCCATAATGGAAAGGTTGCCGAAACATATAATATCGGTGGCTTTAACGAATGGAAAAATATCGATTTGATCCGGGTTCTGATCAAGACGGTTGATCGCTTACTGGGACGCCCTGAAGGAGCATCGGAGAAGCTGATCACATACGTGACAGACCGGGCCGGACATGATTTGCGCTATGCTATCGATTCGACGAAACTGAAAAATGAATTGGGCTGGGAACCTTCTTTACAGTTCGAGGAGGGTATAGAGAAAACGGTGAAATGGTATCTGGATAATCAGGAGTGGCTGGATCAGGTGACGAGCGGAGATTATCAGGGATACTATGAAAGGATGTATGGCAATAGATAGGCAAAAAACGGAAACGGTTCACTGGCACGCCGTCTTCACCGCTTCGCGTGCGGAGAAGAAGGTTCGTGACCGGTTGGAGGAGCTGGGTGTGGAGTGTTTTTTGCCGGTACAGACGGTGTTGAGGCAGTGGACGTACCGGAAGTCGCGGGTGGTGGTGCCGGTGATTGCGGGGTTGGTTTTTGTGCGGGTAGGCCGTCAGGAGCAGGTGAAGGTGCTGCAGACGAAAGGGGTGGTGGCTTTTCTGAGGCTGAAGGGAGAGGCGGGGGCTGCTGTGATTCCGGATAAGCAGATGGAGGACTTCCGTTTTTTGTTGGATTTCTCTGAGGAAGCGGTGGAAATGACCAATGAAAATATAAAGGCCGGTGATTTGGTCAGGGTGGTGAAAGGTTCGCTGAGGGGGATGGAAGGTGAACTGATCAGACACAAGGGAGTGACGAAGGTGTTGGTACGTATCGATATGCTGGGGTGTGCCATGGTTAATATTCCGGCGAGCTTTGTAGAAAAATTAAATAAGTAATGATCGGCAATGAAAGAGTTTTCTGTTTGTTATGATCGTTTTTGCCTGGGGAATTATACCCTGGTTTGTGATGGTTCGGATACCGTTCAGGCGACCGCGGATCTGGGGGCTTTCGAGATGTATGTCCTGGGCATGTGGAACGATGGGCTGGTGGTGACGATGAAGGCATACGATGAGGTTTGTGGTGAAAATCAGTTTGTCCTGCTTGTACCGGACGGCAGCGAGCAGTTGATGAGTTTCTCCCCGGGTAGAGGTTTTGTGGTCCGGCCATACCGGGCGGCACGCCAAGGCCGTTTTGCCTATTTGCTTGATTTCTTATGCGGTTTGAAATACAAAGGTTATCAGGGTTATGAGGAGTATGACGAGGAAGAAAAGATGATTTTCGGTATTGTGCGGGTCGGTGAAAAATCCCTGACCTATGGAGGAAAAAATTTGCAGGAAGTGAAATCTGATTTCATTCAAAAAATCGAACAAGAAACTGCGTCAAGGGATAATAAAATAACAAATTCAGAAATTTAGAAATTGAAACCGATTGATTAAAAGAATTATTACGGTTTCAAAAGTGACAAAGGTTACAGTGGTTCAGTCTGACTTCTGTAACCTTTGTCACTTTTGTAATTCTGCTAACCGATAGAGGTGCCCCTAATTCACTTCCAACGAGGGTGTCCAAAAAGGCAAAATACCCCCTTGTAGAATCGGATATTTGATTTCAGTCTCCAATAGGGATACGAATAAATCGAGGGTGCCAAATACTTTTTGGACACCCTCGTTTTGTTTATAACCGGAAACCGGTTCCGTAAACCGTTTTTATCCACAAAGCAAAAAGACGGTCTGTGAGAGAATACGTCTTATTGATTTCTGTGATAAAATCTTTATCCAGCAACTTCTTTATAGCCGATTGTACAGCGCTGGCCGAAGCCAGCCGATGACGTTTAATAAAAGCAGAAGAAGTGACTTGACGGGCTTCTCCATCTTTTGCAATGGCGTACAACACTTCTTTCTGACGTTCCGGTATATTGGAAAGGATTTCCCGGAATATGGTGTCGTTGTCACTTAGTAGCCTATCGATACTTTGTTGAAGAATACTAATCGTACACTCCTTATTGTTTTCAGTATCTGCAAAACCTTCATTAAAAGTTTTTTGAATATAATAAGTATGCCCCTGAAACAAGGCGTATACCCGTTTGGCCGTGTCTTCGGAAATAGATTTTCCGAATTTATTGAAATTACCGACAATGAAGGGAATATATTTCTCGTCGGGGATAGCACTTAGTTCGAGCATATCTGCACTATGGTAAAATGGACGTGAAGCAGATACGAACATATTTTGCATCATATGCCGTTCACTTCCTGCGAAAATGAAATGGCAATTGCTTATTTTTTGAATATGTGTCCGCAACAGAGCCTCGATATTCTTTTCCGGATATTTAGCGATCTGCTGAAATTCGTCGATGGCAATAATACAGGGTTTATCGGCTTTGGCAAGATAAACGAAAATTTCATCCAACGTATATTCGGGTCGGTCGATATCCCCTAACTCCAGACTAAAAGTCGGGGTATTCGACAGTGGATCGAAACCGAATTTCCCGCTAATCGATTTCAGCGTCTGCATAAAAAGTTGAGTCATTCTTTTACTCCGGGGCAGCAACGTTTCATAAATTTCTTTCCCCAGCGTATAAGTAAACTCCCTCAGACTGGAAGTATGTAAGATGTCGATGAAAAAAGTGTAATACGTTTTTTTCCATTCCGGTTTTTCATAACAAAACTGAATTAATCCCGTCTTTCCCATCCTTCTCGGGGAAATAATCACCAAATTATTTCCGTTATCCAACGACCGGATCAAACGGGCCGATTCTTCTTCCCGATCACAAAAATAGGCCGGATCGATTTTCCCCGTCACAATAAAAGGGTTCACTATTTTCTTCATAACTCCATTTTTATACAAATATAATTATATTATTTGAATTATGCAAATCGCATAATATTCCTTGGTGTCTGTATGTCGTGGAAATTGGTTTATTTGACGGTGTTCGTACAGGACTGGTGCGGGTGGTGACGGATAAGGGAATTTTTTGTCGATGATTTTCCAAACCTTATTGATAAAAAATGCGAATACTAGTGAAAAAACGAATCTTTCTAACCTGGAAAATTTATGAGACAAGAAATGGAGAAAACGGTTTTGAAAGGAAGACACGGAGGTTGGTCGATATGGCTATCTGTAGCTTTCGGAATGGTATGGCTTTTATTGCTTCCCGGACAGTCGGTGGCTAGGGTTCCGGGCAGTAGGGACAAACAACAAACTGCGGAAACGTTGCGGGTTGTTCACGGTAAGGTAACGGATGAGAACGGAGCTCCGATTGTGGGGGCGAATGTTTGGATAAAGGGGACTATGGTAGGAGTGGCTACCGATGTCAACGGAGATTATACCTTGCGGATAAACCCTGAGGCGAAGACGTTGAGTGCTTCATTTATCGGTTATTCAGAGGCGGAGAAGACGATTATGCCGGGAATCGGGGTTTATAATTTTACTTTAAAGCCGGAAGCCAGGAAGCTGGACGAGGTTGTGGTGGTCGGGTACGGTACTACCCGGCTCAGGGATTTAACCGGTTCGGTATCTTCTGTCGGGGCTGCTGATCTGGAAAAGGAACCGGTGATGAATGTCGCTTCTGCCTTGCAGGGGAAAGCGCCGGGGGTTCAGGTGTCTATGGCTTCGGCGAAACCCGGTGAACCGGTGAAGATCCGGGTGAGGGGATCCACTTCGTTGGAAGGTACCAATGAACCTTTGTATGTGATCGACGGTATTCCGGCCGAACAAGCCGATATGATCGCCATAAACCCGGACGATATTCAGTCGATCGATATATTGAAGGATGCTTCGGCAGCGGCTATTTATGGGTCGAGGGCCGCTAATGGCGTGGTATTGATTACAACCAAACGGGGGATACAGAATGAAAAGCCTCAGCTGAATCTGAAGTATTTTACCAATTTCGATACCCAGATAGAGAATTTCAGCATATTGAATGCGAATGAATTCCGGAATGTCATGATGGATGCTGCAATCAATACGTTAAAAGTGGATCCGACCAATGAAACGGCTTTGAGTATTAAAGAAGGGACTATCCTGAAGGATGCCGATACAGATTGGTATAAACTATTGTCACAGAAAGCTTCAACGAACAGTGTGGAGCTTTCGGTGAGGGGAGGAAGTTCAAGACTGAAATATTTTACTTCCTTCGGGATGAGTTTCCAAAATGGAGTATTGAAAGGGGATGACCTGAAACGGTATACCGGGCGGATCAACCTGGACTGGGATGTGACTTCGGGATTGAAATTCGGTACCAATGTAAGTTTGGCGTATACCGATCAATCCCAGGAAGGACAAGGGTTGTGGCAGATCAAACAGTTTCGTCCGGATGTCCCGGTTTATGCAGAGGACGGTAGTTATTATAAGATCGGTACGACAGATAATCCGGTGGCCAAAACGAAGATTACCAACCGGAACGATGTTTATCGGTTTAATGGGACGGTATTCGGGGAGGCCCAGATTATTCCGGGACTTCGTTTTCGTTCAACTTTCTCTGTAGCTAAGAACTTTAATTTCACCCACCAATATTATCCCAGTTTTTTACAGGAAGGTAATTATTATAACAATTATACCGGTAAAGCTGTACGGGGAAGTAACGAATCGGTACGTACCCTTTGGGATAATACATTGAAATATGAGGGGACATTTAAGGAGATACATGCTTTGGATGCTTTGTTCGGAGTCTCGTTCGAGCGTTACAAGGCTGGTGATTTCAGTGCTACCGGTGTCGATTTTCCGATGGACAAAATCTTGAATAACCTGAGTAGCGCTACAACTCCTTACGATGTAAGCGGGAATTCGTCCGGAAACGGACTGATTTCGGTCTTCGGACGGTTTAACTACCAATTGATGGAAAAATATCTTTTCACTTTTACGGCTCGTTTCGACGGTTCGTCGAAATTCGGTTCGCACAATAAATACGGTTTTTTCCCCTCGGGGGCTTTTGCCTGGAAAATCGATCAGGAACCTTTCATGAAGGATATTGAAGAAGTGAACGAATTGAAATTAAGGCTTTCGGCCGGAGTGACAGGAACACAGAATATCGGTAATTATAACAATAAGGATCTTTATGGCCCGAACGATTTTCTGGGAAAACCGGGAATTATCCCGACAACCCTGGGAAATAACGATCTGCGCTGGGAACGGACCAAGCAATTCGATATCGCTGTCGATTATGCTTTGCTGGATTACCGGTTGAGCGGATCTATCGGCTGGTATTATAAGAACACCAACGACCTGTTGTGGTATATCGATTTTCCGACTTCACTGCAACCCTTCAGCGGGATGTATAAAAATGTCGGACGGGTACAGAATAAGGGATTCGAGTGGATCGTCGATGCAAAGATTTTCAGGGAGACGGAGGTGAAATGGGACGTTACTTTTAATCTGGCCGTTAACCGCAATAAGGTGAAATCTTTGGTATCCGAAGGGGCACAGGATTGGGCCGGTAAAGGTGTGGTACAGGGAAGCGGTACCGAAGTACTGGCCGAAGGACATCCGGTGGGAGCTGTTCTGGGGTACCAGACCGACGGTATATTCCAGTCCTGGACACAGATCGAGGAATATAATAAAAAGGCACAGGAGCTGAGTAACGGGACTGCCACTTATTATTATAGCAGCGAGACCAAACCGGGACAGATTATTTACCGGGATGTGAATGGAGACGGGCATATCAGCGTGAAAGACCGGGTGATCATTGCTAATCCGGAACCGAAATTTCAGGGGGGATTTTCTTCCAATGTGTCCTGGAAAGATTTATCCCTGTATCTGATGTTCAATTATTCGGTAGGTGCAGAACGCTTGTATAACAATACTTTGCAAAATATTTCCGGTTCGTTGAACAACCTGATCGATTATAACCTTTACAACCGTTGGTCCGAACAGAATACGTCTTCCCGTTTACCGGCTTTGTATGTCGACGATCCGGTTCCGGCGACGAATAATCTGGAAGTACACAAAGCTTCTTATTTGAAGCTGTCGCATTTGCGGATCCAGTACAATTTGCCGGTATTGTGGGATGCCAGGTATTACAAAGGGGGACAGGTATATTTCGCTATCGCCAATCTTTTCACTATCACCCGCTATCCGGGAATCGATCCGGCAACGGTAGGTAGTGCTACGGCTAACTACGGAGGAAATTACGATAGTGATATTTATCCGGGTGTCCGTTCTTATACAATCGGGTTACGACTTAATTTTTAATTATTAGCACGAATGCTTATGAAAAAGATATTTATCCTTTTGATGGTCGGTAGTCTGCTGTTTTCCTGCCAGATTACGGACGTCCTGAACCAGGAGCCTCCGCATAATCTGACTCCTGATAATGCGATTACGGATGAAAAGTCGGCAGAAACCGCTTTGACCGGTATTTATGGTGAACAGATCGGGTATGAGTCTTATATGTCGATCGGAAATCATGCAATGACTGCCGGTATTTTGCAAAGAAACGACAATCCCGGCGTGGTTGTGAGTATCTATTATATCGAAAACCGTTTGCCGGAACTGAATCTGGTGGGGGCGGCATATACTCCTTTTTGGGATGCTTTTAATACGATTATCAATTCGTCGACGAAATTACTGGCTGTTTTGGAAGGAATGAGCGATAATCTGTTTACCGATGGACGGAAAACCACCATGATGGGAGAGATCCGGTTTCTGCGGGGGTGGTATATGTTCGATTTGTTGAGGATGTTCGGGGAATATGATAAATTGGACAGTAAATATGGGATGATCATCCGGGAGACTCCCCCTACTTCCGATGATGTTTATAAAGCCCGTTCGACGGTTCAGCAGACGTATGATTTTATCCTGAAGGATATCGAGTATGCTATATCGAACGCCCCGGATTTTACTTCTTCGGATTTTGCGTCGAAAATGGCTGCCAAGGCTCTTAAAGTGAAAGTACTTTTCTATATGGGGAAATACAGTGAGGCTTTAGAGGCTGCCAATACGTTTATCGGTGACGGAGAACGGGCATTGGTGGCCCCCTATTCGGCTGTTTTTACCGATTTTTCTAATCAGGAGCTGATCTATACCCGGGGATTTGCAGGGACAGATGAAGTGAAATATCAGGCCACGCGGGTACAGGCGTATTATAATGAGGGGAAATGGGGACCTACGGAGTCTTTTATGGAACTGGTCGGGGACGATCCCCGGAAAACGGTTATCCTGAAAAATGGAGTCGGGGATGTTTTCGGACCTCAGCAGACGATTCGGAAAGCTTCGAATGCAGAAGGAACAATGCCCACTTACCTGATGCGTTATTCAGAGATTTATATGATGAAAGCCGAATGTGAAGCCCGTACCGGGAAAGGAGATCCTTTGGCTACCCTGAATGCTTTACGTTCCGGTCATGGATTACCGGCTATTACGGGAGTGACCGATATATTACAGACGATCTATCAGGAATGGATACTGGAAATGGGGTTCGAGAATGGGCATGAATGGTACGCTACCTGGCGGATGGGAGTGGATCAACTTCTGGAAACCAATCGGGCTGTGGCTGAAAAAATGGCTACTGCCGCCGATCCTGAATTGTATAAAGCCAATTTGCCTTATAAACGGATTTATCCGATCCCTTCGAGCGAAATCAATGCCAATAAGTTGATGGAACAAAATCCGGGGAATAATTGATGGCCTGATTCAGGACTGAGTTTTTGTGGTTGAAGAGAGAATCGTGATAAAGTGGATTTTATTGCGATTCTCTTTTTTGTCGGAAAATAGCCCGGTACCCCCGTCTCCGTCCTTTATTGTTAAATATTATACAGTTGTTGGAAGGAAAGTTTACTCAAACGTTTCCCTTTAAAATTTTCACGTTTCTTTAACAAACCGGCCGGTTTTCGTATATTAATTCTTAATATTGTACCTGAAAATATGAAAGACAGAAACCTATGATGACTGTAATGATGAAGTTGACGGACAATAATTTTAAACGTAAAGTTACGTTGCGGGCTTCTGTTGGCATAGGGGAAAATATAATAGAATAAAGAAGCTCGCTGAAAGGCGGGCTTTTTTTTGCGATAAAAGTGAAGAGGTTCGAACTGACCGGTTTTGTCATGAAAAAAAGAGTAGAAATTAAAACCATACAATGAAAATCAAAGGAGAACCGAGGGCATTTCTGAGTAATGAGGCCCGACAATTACTGAATCTTTACGAATCGTTAGGGGAACGGGCAGAGATTTTTTTGCCGCGTCATATTTATGACAATCTGACCAGTTTTGTGAAGCTTTGTTTTGAAGAACCCGATGACCCGGCTGTCCAGCAGTCGGAGATCAACCGTTATTTGTTGAAGTTCCGGGAAGATATTCCGGGATATACGGATGTTGCTTTGATGCTTTGTCCGCATCATCCTTCCAAAGCTTTCGAATTGAGTGGAAGGCGGGGAGAGTTTATGAAGAAGATCGATGAGTTCCTGGATACCGAAGCAGTAAGTCCTGATTCCAGAGTTCTCTTGAAAAATATTAAAGACACTCATGATTTTTCGGTAGGAACTCCTCCTGTGCGCAGTAGCCATATCGAGTTTATCTCCCAGGTACAATTGGGCGGGCAGGTACGCGATTTGCGGAAATACCGGGATGTGATCGGGGTGACCGGTGACCTGAACGAAGCGCATTGGAATTATTTGATGGATACTTTGGAGCAGATGATCGGCCAGAGTACCCATTATACAACCGGGGCTGAGAAGGCCGACTTTCTCAACCGGATGCGTTGGGCGGTGAATTTCAAGGGACTGAACGGTATGATTACGACGGTGGTTTCGGGAAATGCCGATAAAGCGGTCAGTCTGCTCCGGGGAGAAGTATTCGGTAAGAATAGTGTACAAGTGTTGGAGAATCCTTCTACCGAAGAATTGTTCGAACAGATGAGGGTGGATACAACCTCGGTCTTTGTGGTGAAAGCCCGGCATATGCGGGTGAATCCTTTCTCCGGTGAAAAATGGTTTCCTCTGCTGACCCGTCTGGTGATTGTCGACGATTCGCGGGAATCGAGGAGTTCCAATACCTCTCTGGTGTTCTGTTTTCATAACGGGATTATCCATACACTGAATAAGGTACATACCAAGAAATTGGGTTCTCCGGCCAATACGCAATTGAACTTGCGGTTGATTCTGGAAAATGTGAATCCCTCTTTCCTGTCAGAATTCCGGGAAAAAATCGAGCTGCAAATCAAAGCCTACGAGAAAGAGATCAATCAGATTCTGACCGAACAGATCGGGACTACCGGGGATGCGGTGAAACGGTTGAATGTGTTTAAACTGGATATGTTCTCCAGGAAGATCGTTCAGGATAAATATTCCCTGGAAAAATTACGGGATTTTATTTATTTTCTGGAGAATTGCCATAAAGAAGAAAAACGGCAGGCACAAACCCGTGAATTGATCGATGAATTCGAAAGCCGGATCCGGCAATACTTTTATTCGGATTGCCCCCAGATTCAGGTGTTGAGTGTATTGGAAGGCGGCGGACGCAACCAGATCCGTACTTATGGACGTTATCTGTTGCAAAAGCCTTTGCACCGACTGGAAGATAAGGTGTATAAAGCTTGCCGGTTGATCCTGAATATTATCCCCAGCAATTATGAACGTACCCTGAAGAATCACTTTCATAAGAATTTCGGCATCAACCTGTTTTTAGAGAAATATCAGGCTTATATCACGAAGATAGATAATGATGCTAACAATAAAGGCCGTTACGATAATTTCCTCAATGACCTGGGGATCCGGGAAAAATACCGGGCCTTGCCTGTGGAGGATCAGCAAATCGTGAAAGAATTCTTATCGGCTTTAGGCAATCTGGAACAGACTTCGGTTTCCGATTCGGTACAGATGATTATCCGGGATCTGTTGTTTCATCCCAATGGAAAGCCGAAACCTTATATTATTTACAATGCGATGCAGGCTTGGGAATATAAGGATTTGCTGCCTGACGATACTTTCGATATCAATCCTTTCGATATCGAAATCGAGAATTTGCCTGACGGGCGTTTAGCCTATGAACGGCTGACGGATAAATTACTCCGTATCAAATCGACGCTGGCTTTATTCGACGATAGTGGCAGCCTTTGGGATTTGTTTTGTGAGAATACGACGATTCTGATCAACGATCCGAATAATCCGACCGGTTATACGGATTTCAATACCGAAGCTTTGAATGCGTTCCTGAAACTGATGAATACTTGTAAGATTACTCTTTTTCTCGACGAAGCTTATGCCGACAGTGTGAAGGTTACGGATAAACATATGCCGAAATGGCGTACGATCTCGCGGTATATCATCAATAATATCAATGCCCAGGCCAATATCCGGGCGGTATCATCGTTATCGACCACCAAGAATTTGTCGGCTACGGGCGATCGGTTAGGGGCTTTGGCGGTGACCCCTCAGGCTGCTGCGGTCGCTGCTTTTGTGCGTCAGCTGAATTCCTGTTCGCACGGCAATAACAACTCTTTACTGATGTTGAATAATTTGCTGGAGACGGCACAGGTAGCTAAAAAAATAAAAGATACGCTGGAAAGCGAGTTACCGAAAAATGCTTCCCGCTTTAAGATCAAAGAGACACTGATCCGGTTTATCAATGAACAGATCGGACGGATTGAAAAATCGAACGCCAATAGTGTTGCAAACCGTCAGTTGCATAAGACCGCCGGATTTGAAGGTAGCCCGTTGTACCTGTTCCTGCTGGATGAGCTGGTAGCTTTGGATAAACTGGATATATTGGCCCTGCCGGACGATTTTAAATACCATAACGAACCTTTCTTCGTTTATTACCAGAGACGGTTGGTGGAAAATCTGAACCGTTTCCGGGTGAATAAGAATTTCCGTTCAGAATCGATGTTACGGATGAGTTGGGCAAAAGAGGTGGCTCAACGGGTTGTAGCTGAATTCGAAGGGACGGAAGTCAGTTGGTTGCCTTCGGATGGTTCTTATTTGTTTAACTTCCGGGTGGGGGAAGGGTTTTCTTATGCCGATCTGCTTTGTTTCTGCCAATATCTGGCGTTACACCGGGGGATTGCTGCTGTGCCCTATCCTACCGGTTTGGTCCGCTTTGCTATCGGAGGTTTTCTTGCCGATACCGAGGAGAGTAAGCAAGTGTTTAAATATGAACTGGAAGACGGTTTTACCATTTTTATGAAATATTGGACACTGTTTGCGGCTAAGCGGTTGGATGCGGCTTATAAGGAGGTGGAAAGCCATACGATTTTGGATGAGATTTTCGCTTATACTAAAATTCAGGAATTGATCGATGCGATTATCGGCGATTATCCTTTATCCGCTAAATACCGGAAAGACAAAGCGCCTTCTTTGCAGATCCGTGATATCCGGACCTTGTACCATGCCTCTCCCGAGCGTAGCGGAGTGAGCATTACGACGATCGACCGGTCGGTAAATTCGGTCATCGAATTACATGGCGACAAGATCGGTTCTTGCCGGGATGTATTCGAGTTTATCCGGAGTGCTGCTTTTACGAAGGTATATGAAAATTTACTGGCACAGATTTATAAGCAAGTGCCGGCCATTGCCGACCTGGATTTCAATACGGTAAGTTCGAAATACAGTAAGGCGGTGATCCTGAAATATATCACTAATAAGAAGACGTTCCAGCCCAACTATAATGTACTGGACGATCCGATGGAGAAAAATGTGATGCGGGAAATTCTGATTGAAATGGAGCATCTTCTGTTCTCGGATAGTAAAGTGAAGATTTTAGCTATCGATGCAACCGGAAATCCGGAGTTGGATAAATCGAAATTGGAAGGAATCAATGTGATTATCAAGAAATATATCCGGGAAATTTTATTGCATTTCAATCTGCCGTTTGAAAAAGACAGCCTCGAACCCAGCCGCAAGGAGATTGTCCGGGTAGCCGGAGAAACATTCGAGGAAATCACCGGTATTCGGTTGAGTGACCTGAACCTGCAAATCTGGGTAGATGAATTTATCAACCGTCTCCGCGCTCTGCCCGAATTTAAAGAGACGTTGCTGGCTCAGAAGTGTATGGGGTATATGATGGATTCGATCGCTTCGGGGATGAACAAAGAAAATTTGCCGGTAACCGATAAGATCCTGTTTCTGTATTTATTACATAACGATCATTCTTTCTATCGGCTGGTATCGGCCAAATTGAAGTATTTCAGCGATAAGATCGGAGCTTGTGCGGACAGGGAGGTGAAGATGTTTACAGAGGAGTTTATCACCGAGATATTACCCACCCAATTGAAGGAAATCAACGATTATATCATGCGGCGCCGGGATATTAAGGTGGCTGAGAAAGAGATCCACCGGGTGAGCCGGAAAGTGGTGTTGTTCTATATCAGCATGATCAAGCGGACAAAAGGAACCGATTATTACAAACGTTATACCCATACGATGGTCCGGCTGGTGGAGACGGCTTTTATGAAACAAAATTCCAGTGTCAACGAGATGGTACAGCACGGTATTTCTATTTATAAAGATTTTGAAATGGAGAATAAGGTGCTGGAGACTTTCGAAGATGGACGGATCGCCTGGATCAACGAACTGATGCAGAAATGCGGTGTCATTTCTTCCGAGCAGCCGGTGCAGGAGCATACCCGTATCGTTACGGATGCTAAGAAACGGGAATATCCGTTCCACAAAGTGGATCGTCCGGGGACTATTTCGAAAAAGCGGCTTGGGGAGGCAGGACCGAACGATTATTTGAAGCTATTGGATTTGCGGCCCGATTCGTCTTTTTTTATCGGTCGTTTGGCCCGGTTTATCGCCAATATGGATTCGGACGATTATCGCTGTAAGGTGGTGAAACATGGCATGGTGAAGGAGCTGGTGATTTTCCAGAAGGGATATATGAAATACCTGACCGATAACTACCGGCTGAATTATACCGAAGACATTCCGATCGAAGATATCACCCGGTTCGTCCCGGATGTGATCAGTTTCCTGGGGGCTCCCGAAAAGCTGATTTCTTTCCCGCAGATCGGGTATTTCGATATACCGGGGCCGAACGGGAACATCAAGACGATCGTTACGCCGTTGAAACAGAAGGTAGATTATTTCGGGGATGTCAAGAAACCACGTCTGACGGTGATCAATGAGAAAATTAAAGAGATCGGCGGTAATCCGCGTCACGGTTCTTTGTTTGCCGTGGAAGAAAACGACGGTAGTATCTTTGTTATCGAGGTCAATGGGGATAGTGGGGTAGGGAAGTCGGAAATGATCGCCGCTTTTATCCTGAAATGGTTGCGGAATAACCTCGAGGGGGTCCGTTCGGTAAAACTGATTGCGGGCGATATGTTCCATGAGTTTCAGGATGCCGAAGGTAATCTGTATGGGATCGGTACAGAGGTCGGTGATTTCTCGCGGACGACGGATTTCGACCCGGATTATATCAAGTATTATAAGTATCTGTTCGAAAGTAGTGCCGACAGTAATGTCGAAGATCTCAATTCCCGGAGCACGGTGAGCGGTATGTGTGATATCACGATGCCTTATAAGATCGATATCATGCTGAGTGCCGGAAACTATTCGAAGGAGGAAGCAGGTATAACCCGGGTGGACAATCCTGAAAATTTCCTGTTGTATATGGATGCCCATGGGGAGAGGAAAGAGAAAGCGACCAGTCAGGATGGTCCTAATTTCCAGCGTACCTTGAAGCGTTATACGGCAGATAAGAATATTGTAGATGTGATTGCCCGTCATGGTAATTATCTGGATGATATTTTAGATTGGGATTATGTAGAAAATGAAAAGCAATATTATCTGGCTTCTTCGTTCAAATTATTGGATAAGATCGATATTACGGAAGTAGTCGGTCAGATTTTCGGCGGTAAGCAGTTTAAACGGGACGGGGTTGGGTATACCATCCAAACGGTCTCTTTCGATATGATACAGAACCGGTTTATTGCTACCGTATCGTATGGGGAAAGAGAAAGCCGGGAAATGATGATCGACCGGAAGATGTTCAGTGCGATTTTCGATTCTCTGGCCAGTACTCCGGGAGGGCAACCGTTTATTGCTGAGGAAGGACAGTTGGAATCGGTGATGAACCTGGTGAAAATCATGCGCGGAGGGAGCGACGGTAAGGGGAAAGCCCGGAATATTCAATGTGGTATGCTTTCAACGGAGATCGGCAAGAAAGGCCGGGAGATTACCGGACCTCAGAAAGCCGCTATGGAGCTGAAACGGATGATTCAAGAGGTACGGATTACCCGCCCGGAAATCAATGAAGGGAAAATTTGCGTGAAACGCCTGCTGAACGAGAAATATCGTCCTATTTTCAAAGGAGAAATGAATAGTTCGGAATTGTGGCGATATAATTTCTTTATCTATCAGCTGGAGAACATGAAGAAAGCCGACTATCGCCGGATGGACGATATCGACCGTAAGGTAGATATGAGTAATCTGGTGGATTTTGTACCTGTAGACCCGAAGAAAGAATTCAGTCCTTTGTTGGTGAATCCCAATCTGAATATCGAACTGAGTAGTTTCAGCGAGACGTTCGAGGAATTGATGAGTTTGCCGAATTATCCGGAATTTGCGTGTGAATTCGCCGAACATATGGAACAGTTGTATGTCGCAGAGGGATATAGTGAAGAAACGAATATCAATAATATGATCGTACAGTTATTGCTTCTGGAGGGATATTGTACGACCGAGGACGTGGCTCGTGGTAGTGTCATTGAAAAAGTGAACCGGGAGACGATTGCCGCTGCCAAGTATGCGGTGGTTCGGTATTTGGAAGGCGAACGGGTGAAACGCGCTTCATCCGGTAAACCTGTCGAAAAGATCGCGGCTACCGGTACAGGTAAAAAGGTTGCTACGAAGGGGATACGTAAAAAGTAAAGTATCGGGATTTTGATTTGGGAAGCCGCTTCTTTCCGGGGAGCGGCTTTTTTGTTGTTGTTATTTGTTGAAACCTGAAAACATTTTTTATCTTTGTATTATAATGAAGAATGTTTTGTTTTGTATATTAATGATTTATGTGGTTTGTGGCTGTCGGTCACAGCAACCGCAAGAGATTGTTCGGCTTGCTGTGAAAAGCTTGGATGAACTACAGTCTGTGTCGGCTGTCCTGGTCAGTAATGCTGCTTTTGACGGTGCGGAGTTGTCGGATGAGCTGGCCAGTCGGATACCTTTTCTCTTTAAACAGGTAGTACGGGATTCGGGTACTTATTTTTTTACCTTCGAACAAATCGATAACCGGGTTTTCTACCGGAACGATCAGCCTTATATGGCTTGTGTATATCTGGATATGTTACTTGGTACGCGTATTCCTGTTGAACCCGGTGCGAAAAGGTATGATTATTTTGCCCGGATCCAGGAGGAGCTCGATTTGATGCAGCAAATCCTGGATGGTAAGAAACTGCGTGAAGTTGCTTCCGATTCTTCCCGGATCGTCGATGTATGGGTGGAGCGGGCGCCGGATACGCTTTTTAACGGGCAGGATTGTTATGTACTCAAACGGCATAATGATGTCACGCTTATTCCCTCGAAAAGTAATAATGAGTCATGGAAAGCCAATGTAAGATATAAAGTGATGCATAGTTATAATACGTATGCTTTATTTATAGAAAAACATACAGGTTTGCCTGTTTACTGGTCTTATACCAATTCGGGAGATCAGGACGGCAGGAAAATTCCGGGAAACCGGAATACGGAATTTTTGGAAAATATGGAGCTGAAGGATATTCCGGACAGTTGTTTTTATCCTGCTCAGGCAGATAAAATTCGCTATGTCGCTTCTTTCGACGAGTTCGTGCAGGAGGTGAAGGTGGGTGATGAGGCTCCTGCTTATGAATTGACGGATGTCATGACCGGGAAAGTGTATTCCAACGCATCGCTGCAAGGCAAGATCGTGGTGATGCAATTTACTTCTACCGGGTGTGTCGGATGTGTATTGGCCCAGCCGTGGATGAATAAATTATATGATCGCTGGAAAGAGCAGCCGGAGCTGGTTTTTCTGTGTGCCGGTCTGCTCAGTGAAAAGGATGCTAAGATTCAGGTTGAAAAATATGAGTTCGCTTATCCGATGACCACTTGTAATCAGGCTTTTTTCTGGTCGTTCGGAGTGCAGGCCATACCTTCTTATTATGTGATCGGAAAAGATAATCAGGTGCTTGCCAGACCACAATCACACATCGGTTTGAAGAATTTTTTAGACAGTTATTTTAATAAATAATTGCGGGGAGCCGGGTTTGTTATCAGGAAGAATGGTAGGCCACAGGAAATAGAACGGAAATTTTTGGTCAAGGGAGATTTCAAGTCACAGGCTTTTCAATCGGTACGGCTTATGATTTTGAAATGAAGAATAGGGTACTGGAGATTTTTAAAGATGGACAGGTCGCCTGGATTAACGAACTGATGCAGAAATGCGGTGTCATTTCCTCCGAACAGCCGGTGCAGGAACATACCTGTATCGTTACGGATGCTAAGAAACGGGAATATCCGGATCGTCCGGGAACTATTCCGGAAAAGCTGCTTGAAGAGACTGTTTCTGGAGGGATATGGCACAACCGAGGATGTGGCCTGTGGTAGTGTCATTGAAAAAGTGAATATCGTCATTATTTCGTCATATTTTTTTTAATGTCGGCGTAACATTGGGTTCATAACTTTGTCACAGTTAAAGACAAGGCTATGAATTTTTCTTTTATCCGGGATCGTAGATCATTTTCAGATTTTATTTTTATTCTGTGGGCAGGAGGGGCGGCCCTGCTTTCTTATTCGTTAGTATATGCATTGCGTAAACCTTTTACGGCTGCTACATTTGATGGGCTGAGTATTTGGGGAATGGATTATAAGGTTGTAGTGACTATTACTCAGATTTTAGGTTATTTGTTGGCCAAGTTTATCGGCATTAAATTGATTTCTGAGTTAAAGGGACAACATCGTTTAAAATTTATTTTGGGGGCGATTGTTTTAGCTGAGTTGGCTTTAGTCGGTTTTGCTATCCTGCCGTCTCCGGGTAATATCTTTGCTATGTTTTTTAATGGGCTGGCTTTGGGATGTATGTGGGGAGTGATTTTCAGTTTTATAGAAGGGCGGCGGGTAACGGATATGCTAGCCAGTTTATTGGGGATTAGCATGGTGATTAGTTCAGGTGCAGCGAAATCCCTGGGATTGTTTGTGATGGACCATTGGCAGGTCAGTGAGTTTTGGATGCCTGCCCTGATCGGTGGTTGTGCTTTGCCATGCCTGGCTTTATTGGGATATGTGTTGCAATCTCTGCCAAAACCTTCCGAAGAAGACAGGGCTTTGAAAGCAGAGCGGATGACTTTGGATGGAAGGCAACGCTGGGCTTTATTCAAAAATTATATGCCTTTTCTCTCTATTATTTTAGTCGCTAATTTTTTGTTGGTGGCTTTACGGGATATAAAGGAAGATTTTCTGGTGAAAATATTTGATGTTGCGGGGAGTGGTTATTCTTCATGGATATTCGCTCAATTGGACAGTATCGTTACTTTGATTATCCTGATTATCTTCGGATTAATGGTTTTTGTCCGTAATAATATGCGGGTTTTATTGATTTTATTGAGTTTGGTGATTTTGGGCATGCTGACCATGTCTTTTATTTCGTTGAGATATGAGGCATTGCAACTAAGTCCGGTAGTTTGGTTATTTATTCAAAGTCTCTGTTTGTATCTTGCTTATTTGTGTTTTCAGACTATTTTCTTTGATCGTTTTATAGCTTGTTTCCGTATCCGGGGGAATGTCGGTTTTTTTATTGTATTGATTGATTTCATCGGTTATTTAGGAACGGTGATTGTCTTAGCCGTAAAGGAATTTTTAAATCCGGATATCAATTGGTTATCGTTTTATAACCAATTGGCGGGTTATGTGGGTTTGGGATGCAGTGTATTATTTGTCGGTGCTTGGGTTTATCTGTACCGGCGGGCAAAACGAAGAGCGTCTGAAAAGGTGATGCCTCTGGAAACTGCTCATGCTTATTGATTGGTTTTATTCTAATTACAGTAATATTTGATTTAAGGACATGAAAAAAGTTAGTTGTGTCATTATGGATTGGGCCGGAACGGCTGTCGATTTTGGGTGTTTTGCTCCATTGAATGCTTTTTTGAGGGTGTTTCAGGAGCAGGGTGTGACGATCACTTACCGGCAAGCCCGTGAACCGATGGGATTATTAAAGATTGAACATATAAAGGCTATTTTGAAAATGCCTGAAGTGAGTGAAAGGTTTCGTACAGCACATGGACGGGAATGGAATCAGAATGATGTCGCAATCATGTATCAGAGTTTTGAGAAACATTTGTTTGCTTCACTTCAGGATTTTACGACTCCTGTTCCGGGAGTTATAGAGACAATGGAACAATTACGTCGTGAAGGGATCCGTATTGGTTCAACGACAGGGTATACCGACGCTATGATGAAAATTGTACAACCCGGAGCTGCTGCTCAGGGATATACTGTAGATTGTCTGGTAACTCCGGATCATTTGCCTGCCGGACGCCCGGCTCCTTATATGATTTACCGGAACATGACAGAGCTGGCGATTCCTTCTGTTGACGAGGTGGTTAAAGTTGGAGATACTATCGCCGATATCCGGGAAGGATTGAATGCAAAAGTATGTTCTGTCGGAGTAATTACAGGTAGTAATGAGTTGGGGTTGACCGAGGAGGAATACAAAACTATGCCTGAACCGGAGTTATATACTTTGAAACAAGAGGTCAGAGAGCGGATGATGGCAGCCGGTGCACATTATGTGCTGGATAATATCCGTGAATTGCCGGACCTGATACATAATTTAATGAATAAAAAATAATAGGTGTATGAGAAATTATTTACTGTTGACTCCTGGACCGTTGAGTACTTCTGAGACGGTGAAAGAAGCCATGTTACAGGATTGGTGTACCTGGGATAAAGATTACAATGAAGGAATAGTTACTGTGATCCGGAAAGAATTGCTGGAGGTGGCAGGACTGGATGAGAAGGAATATACAACTGTGTTGTTACAAGGAAGTGGGACTTATGGCGTAGAGGCAACTTTGGGAGCTGTCGTGAAACCTACCGACAGGTTACTGATTATAGCGAATGGTGCTTATGGCAAACGGATGGCGGCCATTGCTGATTATTATAAACTGGATTATGTCATGGTGGCTTTGAAAGAAACGGAGCTGATTACCCCCGCAATCGTGGAGGAGGCTTTGAAAAATCATCCTGGAATCAGCCATTTGTCTTTGGTCCATAGTGAAACAACGACGGGTTTATTGAATCCGATTGAAGAAATTGCAGAGGTGTTGCGTGGACGCGGGATCACCTGGATCGTTGATGCCATGAGTAGTTTTGGAGGGATTCCTATCGATATGAAAAAACTGGGTATTGATTTTCTGGTTAGTAGTGCCAATAAGTGTATACAGGGAGTTCCGGGCTTTACCTTTGTTCTCGCTTCACGGGAAAAATTGCTGAAATGCAAAGGAGTTGCCCGTTCTTTGTCCCTGGATATTTATGCCCAATGGGAAGAAATGGAAAAAGGGCATGGAAAATGGCGGTTTACCTCACCGACTCACGTTGTACGGGCATTTTTTCAAGCTTTGAAAGAGTTGAAAGCAGAGGGAGGTATAGAAGCCCGTTACCGCCGTTATTGCCGGAATCATGAGGTATTAGTGGAAGGAATGCGGGCTATTGGTTTTTCCACCTTGCTGGAACCGGAAAAGCAGTCTCCGATTATTACTTCTTTTCTTTATCCGGAGCCGGGTTTTTCGTTTACAGAGTTTTATGGGTTGCTGAAACAACAGGGTTTTGTCATTTATCCCGGAAAGGTTTCGGATGCTGATACATTCCGGATTGGTACTATTGGAGATGTATTCCCGGAGGATTTTGAAAGATTGACACAAGCTGTTGCGGCTATCAGACAGGTAAATTAAACAGGGTTGTCCGGACAAGTTTGACTTTTTTTAGTTTTTTGGCTGTTTAAGTGTTTCTTTTGCTTTAATTTTGTTGTAAAAGAAATCAATATGCCACAAGAGATAGAAAGAAAGTTTTTGGTCCGGGGAGACTTTAAAGCATATGCTTGCCAATCCTTTCGGATTGTACAGGGCTATTTGTCCTCCGTACCGGAAAGGACGGTCAGGATACGGGTGAAAGGTGAACAGGGCTATCTTACTGTAAAAGGTAAAAGTGATGTTCATGGAGTTACCCGTTATGAATGGGAAAAAGAGATTGCCAGGGAAGATGCAGAAGAACTCCTGAAATTGTGCGAGCCTGGGATGGTTGACAAAATTCGTTATTTAGTGAAAGTAGGGGGGCATATTTTCGAGGTAGACGAGTTTCTGGGGGAGAATAAAGGGTTATTGCTGGCTGAAGTTGAATTAAAGCAGGAGGATGAACTTTTTGAAAAGCCGGAATGGTTGGGAGAAGAAGTGACCGGAGATCTGCGTTATTATAATGCAATGCTGGCACACCTGCCCTATCGAAGTTGGAAGTAATTCCGGATTTATGCATGCTTAACAGTTTGAGAGTTCGGTTATTCCATTGTCTGAAACTCTGATTGAAACAATAGAGTAACCGAACGATTCGAATCTGTATTTATTTCATTTTTTCTTCTAATTCGGTACTGAGGGGCAGGTGGTCCTGGAAGTGGACCGTGACATGGGTACCGTCGCAATAGGGTTTATTAGCGGATGCTCCGCAACGGCATAGGGTGACCCGGTTACGTTGTTCGTATTCGGTGCCGTTAGGTCCATTCACAGGAATACCTCCTTTGACCCAGAGCGGACCACTACATTCTTCCTGTGGGTCTTCGATCAGGCCTAAAGCCGGTTTTAAGGGGGGCTCATAAAATTTTTCCTCTTCTTTGTCCCAAAGTTTTAACCGGCCGGAGGGGCAGTACATGCTTTCGTGTACGGCCAGATCATGGGCTTCGGTGTTGTCGGAATCTTCCGTCAACTGCCAAACCGTTCCTCTGGCCATACAAAAACGGGCATGTACACAATATTCGGTGTTGTCGGCCAACTGAACTCCAGGACCGTCATACAGATCGGCATTCTCTAAAAGAGGGATATTGCCGGCGGTTAGCGTCGGATCCCAATCGGCATGGTGATGGGAACCGTCGCAATACGGATGATTTTTGGACTGACCACAGCGGCATAAAGCAGTGGGTTCGTTGTCGGTCGGGTATTTATGCCCTTTGGCATATTCCCAGGGGATTTGTTCTTTATTCAAAACGAAGATCTCTTGTTGAAGAGGGGGATTTCCATATACCAGATAGGGGCCGTCTGCTGTAATTTCAAGGTGATATTTCGGGTCAGGAGTAGGTGTACCCGGTTCGATTTTACGAGTGTTTTTTTCCATAATTAAACGTTTTAATGATACTTGTTATACTTAAATTCGGATGGAAAGTTCCGGGTTGACTGGGAGAATTTTCACCGGTATAAGTTTTGGAATAGAATTTGTTATAAATGTATTGTTTGGTTTATTGAAATATTTTACTTAATTTTACATAAAATATTGGATTCCTTTTGAAGGAATAAGTTATGAAAGTTTTGAAAATATTTAAATCGTTGTTATACAGGATTCTAATTCTTGTTTTGATAGGTCCTTTGGGAGCTTGTTCGGAGGAGTGTGGCTATGATTCTCATGCAGGTTATCAGTTAGGTAAACAAAATTTCGATTATTTGGAAGGTAATATGGCTTCTATTTTGTCGTTTTGGGATCTTGCTTTGAGAATGAACACGTATTTGACGGCCTTGGATGAGGAAGGAGAAGACCGGGTAGAAGAACTTTTCCCGGACTATCGTCTTCAACAAGTGAATGAACACGAATGGATCGGATGGAAGGGACAGGATTCGGTTTTTAAGGTTGTAACAGACGATCTGGCATTGACCACTGAGACAGCTCATTGGGAAATTGTGGGCTGCCGGGCTCCGTATGAGGGACAGCTCACCGTTTTGTGTTCCGGTTTAAGGACCTGGGTGTTTCATGTTTCCGCTTTGCAAAACCGGAAATGGATATCCGATGCCAGTCTGAAAATTAATTATAACGGAGAACAAACGCCCCGGAATTTTAACGATGGGGATTGGATTGTTTCCGGTGTGGGGAAGAGTATGACCGATGAGGAAGAAATACTGAATTTTGAAGTTGCAGAATCGCTGATCCGTTATGCGGAGAGTCATTATCTTTTCGATAAAGGACTATTGTATCTGCGGTTGAAAAATAGGTTTTCTCCGAAAGAAGAGATTGTTAAAGCTGAGATGAAGACACTTCCGGGAAGTGACCGCTCTTTGCAAATCACCTATAAAGGAGAGGTTTATTCTTATTGATGGTTACAGAGGTTTCCCCCGGCAACATCGGTGGCCGGGGGAATAGGTAAAATCAGTATAGTTCCTGTAAAACAGCATCCAGGGCGGCTCCCCGCATTTCGGTTTTAAAGATACGGCCTTCTTTATCGAGAAGGATACAAGTGGGGACTCCTGTGATATTGTATTTTTGGGCGACAGGTCCGTTAAAACCGTTGGGATCACACAGTTGCTTCCAAACCATTTTTTCTTCTTTCATCGCCTTGTCCCAGTCGGTTTTCTTTTCGTCGATAGAAATACTGATGATTTCAAAGCCTTTGTCTTTATAATCCTGATATACATGACGAAGGTGTGGAATCTCGCCCCGGCAGGGACCACACCAGGATGCCCAGAATTCCAGCATCACATATTTTCCTTCGGGTACACAGGAAGAAAGCTTGACCATTTTCCCTTCCGGATTCATCAGTTCGATATCCTGATATTTTTCGCCGATAGCCATCGTTTTGGCTTTGTCAGCTATGGTTTTGAAGTTTTCGGCCATTGGGGGAATATTCGCCCAGGCTTTGGTGATGAGTGTAGTCAATTGTTCGAGCTGAGGGACGGTTAAATTGACGTACATGCCTTGTAGGAATTGAAGGGCTAAATCATATCCTACTATGTTTTCGGGATGTTCTTCGATAAATTTCCATTGGGCGATGTTTAATTTCTTGTTGATCTCGTTTTCTTGTTTGATTAACGCGATTCCCTCTTCTGTATTGAATATGCCGTCCATTGCCGGCCGATGATATACTTCCAGATATTTTTCATTTATGGTTCCGGATTGTTTTCTGAGATCGGCGATACTTTTCAAATACCGGTCGTACAGATCCTGGGAGGCGGAGCCCTTTACTACCGGATCTTTCCGGAAGGTTTCATCGCTCCAATAATAAGTACGCAGGCTGTCGACGTGACCGGAATAACTGATAACCGAATTTTCCAGGTAAAACCGGCTGGCTAACATTTGGGACGGGTCATCCTGGCCGGTTTTGTCGATGATTAATTGATACATACCGGGACGGTCGACTTTACCTTTCAATTGGAACCTGCCGTTTTTAATAACCGTGCTGTCGATGGTGACCGGAGGATAGACGGCTTCGTTTACTAACTGTACTTTCATGCCTTCACTGTTTCCCCCGATGTTACCGTTGAGGATATAACCGTCATATTTAGTTTGGCAAGCGACTAAACTACTGCTGCATAAAAAAGCTAAAAATATTTTTTTCATCGTATTAAGGAATTAATTGTTCTAATGCGGCATCCAGGTATGCGCCCCGCATATTGGTTTTGAATATTTTACCTTCTTTGTCCAACAGAATACAATGGGGTACTCCGGTCACATTATATACTTGTATGGCCGGTCCGTTTTCTCCTTGCGGATCATTTAATTGTATCCAGGGCATCTTTTCTTCTTTCATGGCTTTTTGCCAATCTTTATTCTTTTGATCGATCGAGACACTGATGATCTCGAATCCTTTGTCTTTGTAATTCTGGTAGACGTGTTTCAGATGAGGAATTTCACCCCGGCAGGGGCCGCACCAGGATGCCCAGAATTCGAGCATCACATATTTTCCGGTTGGAAGGCATTCGGATAATTTTACTTTTTTCCCTTCCGGATCGGTGAGTTCGATGTCTTGAAACGGGGCTCCTATAGCGATTTTTTTGGCCATCTCTGCTTTTTCCTTGAATTCGGTCATACGGGGACAATTTCCCCAAACCCCGGAAAGTGTATTTTGCAGATCTTCGATCTGACCGGAGGTTAAGTCGATCTCTCCGAGCAGGAAATAACCGGCTTGATCGAGAGCCACTACAGAAGCCGGATTTTGTTTGATAAATCGGATCGTGGCCTGAATGATCTGCCGATCCAGTTCGGAGATCCGGCGGGCCAGGCGAATGCCCTCCTCGGTATTGAAGATGTTGTCTAATGCCGGACGGTGATATTGCTCGAGGTATTCGCCGTCTGCCTGATTTCTGGCTTTACTCAGTTCTTGGATAGAAGTTTTGAATGACTGATACAGATCTTCTGTCTCCGAACCCTGGATTATCATCTTACCTTTACGTTCCGGATTCCAGTAATAAGTGGGTAAAGTATGGATATCTCCCTGGAAAGTGATATCCGAATTTTCCAAATAGAAATTGCCGGCCAACCAGTTGGCTTCCGAGGATTTTTTCCCTACGGGAGTCGTATCGATGATCCAACGATAAAAGCCGGGTGCCGGAATTTCCCCGGTCAATTCGAAACAATGATCTTTAATGACCGTTGTTGCAATTGTTTGAGGAGGATAGCTATTATCCAACAGTTTGAAAACCATCCCTTCACATGGGCCTTGGATAGAGCCGGTGATGTGAAAAGATTTATTTTGTGCCTGGCAATACTGAATTGCCAGAACAAGGAATAGCACAGTTAACAGATTTTTCATTTTTGGGGATTTTAAGGGTTTTCGATGAGTAAGTTGTTACCTGCTTTGGCCGATTGCGGGATGGGTAGGATCAATTGTTTATCCGACTTTATATTCGGGCGTATGGTGGTGATGTCTAAATCGCCGTGTTTATAATACCTGATCATATCGTACCACTCTTCCTGGTTTTCAAAAAGCAGGTCGATCCATTTGTGCTGGCGGATCATTTCTAAAAGCTGGTTGTCAGGAATAGTACTCACGTCATATACTCCCGGGACATGGGCATCCAAAACGGTTTGCAGACTGGTACGGGCTGCCGCAAGATGATTGCCTCCCTGCCGGGCTTCCGCTTCTGCATGGATATAATATACTTCTCCCAAACGCAGGAAGTAGTAGGTATTGCTCTTGCCGTCATCATTGGTACTGTGAGGATATTTCCCGTTTTTGAAAGAAGTTGTGATGACGTCCGGTGTAAGAAACGGGGCGGCAAAACGGGGATCGTAACCTTCTCCTGTTTCTTTGTTCCCTGGAGTGGGATCCATCGCATCGGCTATTTTTTGAGAATAAGAACTATAAGTTGTCCGGTCTAAAATGAAACTACATTGTTCTTCATAGTTGGAGACATAAGGAGCGAACAGCACTTCAGGAGAATCGAACATATCGCTGAAGATACTCATAAAGTCAACCAGCCCGTATCCGTAGTTGCCGGCTGTTTGAATCACTTCATCGGCCAGTAGGGCTGCATTTACGTAATCTCCTTTACTTAGTAATACTTTTGCTTTCAGGGCTTGTGCGGTTGTTTTTCCGGCCTGCGCATGAGTGGGCGTATAATTACTCATAGGCATGTCCGGAGCATATAATATAGCTGAATCGAGATCCGATTCGATAAATTTATAGCTTTCAGCTACAGTCGAGCGGGCCTTTGCTAACGGTTCCCGGTAAGGTTTGTCGGACAGGACGATACCATATGGAGAATCGGTATCGTAAAATTGCCCGAAATAGCGTAACAACATAAAGTGAGCCATGGCCCGGTTGAAATAGCCTTCGCCTAATATTTCCATACGTCTCGCAGGGTCCAGGTCTTTTACCGTATTGTTTTCCAAAAATTCGATCATAAAGTTGGCCGCGTTGATTACATCATATAAATTATTATAGACATTTCCGATGATACTATTGTCTTCCAGTACATTGTTGTCGGTGAAACCGGTTTCTCCTGCCAATCCACCACTACCCGAGAGTGCTAATGAACCGGCGAGCAGGCCGATATGGCTTCGGAAGTTACAAAGACTCATGGCCCTCCATTGGGTATATACCCCGCGTAACACCTGTTCTGCACTCTGGGCATTCCGTATTGCGGTTTGGTCTTCCAGTTTATAATAAGGTTTTACTTTATCTACGTCTCCCATCAGGTCACATGCCCAAATCAATACAGAGAGAAATAAGGTAGAAATAATATATGTTGTTTTCATAGTATGAGATTTTATCGTTAAAATTCAACTTTAACACCTAAGGTAAATGTTTTACTCAATGGATAGGGATCTTCATTCAGGGTCATCTGTGAAGTAGTGAAACTACTGATCAGTTCCGGATCGATACCCGGCCATTGGGTCACGGTCCAGATATTAGAGCCGCTGACAAATAACATGGCCGATTGTACATTGATTTTCTTCAGGAAATTCTGTGGTAAATTATAAGAGAAAGTAATATTCTTTAAGCGTAAATACGATGTTTCGTAAATGTAACGATCGGAGAAACGAGAGTTTTTGGAAGGATCGGTATAAACCAGACGTGCATAACGAGCATCGGGATTTTCGGGACTCCAGGTTTTCCCATAGAGTTCGGGATAGATGTTATTTCCAATATACCCATACATATCGCTCATCATATTATAAACAGCAGCTTTAGCTCCTTGGGAGAATTGGAAAACGAACGACAAATTGAAATTTTTGTAATTGACCGAATTGAAAAATCCTCCGAAGAATTTAGGCTGAGGAGTAGCAATAACTTCCCGGTCTTTACTGTCGATATAACCGTTCCCATCCAGGTCCTTGTATTTGAAGTCACCCATACCGGTCGACTTTTCCTGGTAATAATTCGCTCCACGAGCTACGGCTGTTTTATTTAGAGTAACTACTTCATCGTCGTTTTGGAATATTTTTTCGACGATATATCCTTTTAAAACGCCGGCAGGCTGACCTTCTATATAGGTATCGACATCGTTACTGGAAAGCTCGGCTCCATTGAGTTTTTCGATTTTGTTCCGGTTCAGGGCTATATTGAATTTCGAGGTCCAGGTCCAGTCGGCTGTACGGATAATATCCCCGCCGATTTCAATCTCAACGCCTTTGTTGGAGAGGTCGATTAAGTTGGACGTATAGGAAGTGGAACCTGATTCGAGCGGATAGGGGGAAGGAGCCAATGCACCTTTGGTGTAACGATAGTATCCGTCGATGCTACCGAACAGGCGGTGGTTGAAGAAAGCGTAATCTAATCCACCGTTGAATTCGGATGTTCTTTCCCATTTGATATCCGGATTAGGTAATAAACCGGGAGTCAGAGTCGATTGTCCTATATAAGGATTGCCTTTTTCATAAAATTGTCTGTAGACGAAATCGTCGATGTTGGTAGAACCGGTTTGTCCCCAACTGAAACGTAATTTCAGATCGTCGACTTTTTCTGTATCGGCCATGAAATTTTCGCTGCTCATCCGCCATCCCAGGGATATAGAAGGGAAATAACCTCTTTGATTACCGGGGCCGAATTTGGAAGAGGCATCGGAACGGAAATTGATTTCTGCCAGATATTTGTCGAGATAATTATAGCTGGCACGGGCATAAATGGAATTGAGGGCACTTTTGGACTTTGCGTCTCCGATGCAGTGTGTTTCTGTTGCAGACCCCGCATTATTCAGGACTTCATCATCCGGGAAGCCCATGTAGTAATGCGAAGTATATTCACTAAAAGAACGGTCCCAACCATAGCCGACCATAAAACTGAAATAATGGTCTTCTATCTGGAAATTATAGTCGGCCCTGAAGTTGATCGAAGTATTGGCGGCTTTGCTGCGGTCGTCCTGAAGGGTGGACATGCCTCCGCCTCCCCAATCGTCTTGGGCGACCAGCGGGTTGTAATTACTATACTGATCCTGAAACATAGAGATATTGATATCTCCTCTGATTTTCAAACCGTTGAAGATTTTGTATTCCAGATAACTGTTTCCCAGGAATTGATAAGATTCTTTTTTGTTTTTATTTTGCCGGTTTGCGACTGGATTGGCTAAACCTACGGGGAAACCCCAGGTCGGAGTTCCGTCGATGCGGTATAATTCTCCCGTTTCATCGTATACGGGTACATCGGGTCTGACATTCCATTCTCGGGTAATACCCATTTCTTCGCCTGCAGCTCCGCTATGGCGTTTGGTCATTGTATAACCCAGGGCTGCTCCTACTTTGAAGCGTTTCGAGACATCCGAGTCAAAGGACAGACGACTGTTGTAACGTTGCATATCGTCGTTGATAAACAAACCTTCCTGGTCGATTGCATTGAAAGAAAAGGAGTAATTGGATAATTTTCCACCTCCGCGGATAGCCAGATTATACATGTGAGTCAGTGCATTCTTATTATTGGTCTCATCTACCCAATTGGTATTTTCTTCACCGAAAGCCTCGTCTTTTAATCCGTCGAATATCATATTTCCGTAATTATCATAGGAAGTATTGGCCATATAATCGATTGCAGGATAGATTTGGCCGTATATGATATTATCGTCTGTGATTTGTGCTTTGTTGATGGCTCCGAGTGTATTTTTAATGATTAATTCCTGGAGATTTTTAAATTTAGTTGTGTTTAATGGTTTGAATTTTTTAATTTGGTTACCGACACTCAAGGTATATCCCAGACTGATTTTCATTTGTTCGTTGCGGTGACCGTCCTTGGTTTTGATGATGACTACTCCGTTGGCTCCTCTGGAACCATAAATGGCTGTTGCGGCAGCGTCTTTCAATACGTCGATACTTTCGATGTCGTTGGGGGAAAGAGTTGAAAGCGGATTCAGCATATTCAGGCTGCGCTCGACAAAGAAAGGTACACCGTCGACGACATACAAGGGTTCATTATTGTTTTGCGATTTTAACGGGGAAGTGATTCCCCGGATGTTTAAAGTTGCTTTGGCACCTGGTTCTCCTGAGTTTTGATTGACCAATACCCCCTTCACTGCTCCACCTGGCATGTTGTCGAAAGTCGTGGCTCCGTTGGCATATTTTTCCAGGTCTTTCGCTTTGACCGACGATACGGAACTGGTCAGGTTTCTTGCCGACTTGCTTCCGTAACCGATAACTACAACGTCTTGCAATTCAACCTGATCTTCTTCCATGACGACATTATGACGGACATCTTCCGTTGCCGGAAAGTTATAGGTGACTTTTTTCATTCCGATAAAAGAATAGACGATTTCCACCGCATTACCTTTGAGGATGGCAAGCTGATAGTTACCATTGATATCGGAAGAAGTACCAATGTCCGAGTTACCGATGAAGACCGTTACTCCCGGTAAAACATTTCCGTTTTTGTCCTTGATATTACCGGAAAGTTTCACTCTTTCCTGTTTGACTTGAGGAAGATCGCCTACCGGACGAGGGGTGATATAAATAACGTCGCTTTCATAAGCACACTGATAAGGCGTGTTTTTGAAGATATGGTCTAAAATTTCGTCTACTTGCTTCTGTTGGGCGTTAACGTCAAAGCGTTTTAGTCGGGCGACATCCTGTTCGTTATAAACGAACCGCAACCCGGTTTGTTTCCAGATTTCCTGTAATAGCGTATTGACGTCACATTGCTTTAAATTCAAAGTGACGACTTGCTTTTGAGAGTATCCGGAAGCAAAACCTCCCAAGGTGAATACCAGCATAAAAATTGAGAATAACTTCATAATCCTGACAATTTTTAATCTTTTTAAGTTTGAAAGGACAAAGATTCGTTTACATTCTATAAATTTGTATTTTAAGGTAAAACAATCCGACAGCCTACAGTTAGCTTTGTCCGCTGTCTTTTTATCTGATTGCAGCTGGGAATGGTGGTACATTCCCGGCTGTTTATTTTGAATAAACGAACATTTATTTTACCGTCACGGTCCGGCCTTTGATGATGAAACGGGCGGTGGAAATTTTTTCAAAATAGTGGAAAAGTTCCGATACCTCTTTATATCTGGTCATCATACCTGACAGGTGAATATTTTTAGTTTGCTCGTTGAGGTAGAATACGTCCAGATCGTACCATCTGGCTAATTTATTCATGACCGATTCCAAGGACTCGTTTTGGAACATGAAATTTCCGTCTTTCCAGGTGATATAAGGTAAAACATCCACTTCTTCAATCGTTAGTTTCCCGGAGGAGGTATAGGCTGCCTTTTGGGAAGGGTTTAGGTGAGTCTCCTGGTCGTGGTGGCGGATACTGACGCTACCGCTGACCAGAACGGTTTCGATGTTGTCTTTATTTTGAGTACTGATATTGAATTGGGTACCATATACTTTGACTTCAATATCGCCGACTTCGACAATAAAAGGCTGTTTTTCATTTTTAGCAACTTTAAAATAGCCTTCTCCCTGAAGTTTTACTCTTCTTTCCAGGCTTGAGAAAACCGTTGGGTATCGGAGTTCTGTCTCTGCATTCAACCATACTTCGGTCCCGTCTGCCAGTTTGATTTTGAATTCTCCACCTCTGGGGATTTCGAGTCGGTTTATCAGGTTTGCAGTCGAAATGTTGGCTGATTCTGCGTAATTCAAGACTCCTTCATTGGAAATACGGATTAGTGTTCCATCTTTTTCCTTTAACTCCTGCGAAGTGGTGTTTACGGGAATCGCAGTTCCGGAAGAAAGATGCAGAATCGCCTTTGACGAACCCGGATGAATCGGAACTTCGGCTAAAGTCGGAATCAGTGAAGGGGTATGGATCAGGTAAAAGGAAAGTCCGCCTCCGAGCAGAATCAGGGCGATGGCTGCAACTCGGATAAAAAGACGGCGGATATGACGCCGTTTCAGACGGGATGCAAATTCAATATATTGACCTTGAATACGGCCGGATTGGATAGCAGCCTGAAGGTGAATGTGATGCCGACGGAATCTTTCGAAGTACCTTTGATGTTCAGGATCGTGTCCCAACCATTCTTTCAGAAGCTGTTCTTCCTCTACGGCGTTTTCCTGTAAGAGATGCTTTAAAAGTAATTGATCGATGTTGTCTTTATTTAGCATATCGGTTGCATTTGTCCATAGTACGGGAAAATATTAATTTTCATTGAATGGAAAAGACAACTTTTTTTGAAATAGTTGAAAAAATAATTATAATGAATTGGAATTTAATCTTTTGTGTTTTTGGTTTTTTATCTTTTTTTGTCGGATAAAAGCAAAAACAGGATGATATTTTGGGTTATATCGGGATAGGCCTGACGAATTTTTTTGAGGGCGTTGACTAAAAGCGTATTCACCGTAGCGATAGAAATGCCTAGTTTAGCTGCAGTTTCTTTATAATGTAATCCTTGTAAATAGATACATTGCATGATTTGACGGCTTCTTTCGGGAAGCTTATCGATTTCGTTTTTGACCCGGGCCAATACTTCTTCTTCCAGGGTATCGTATTCTTCCCAGGCTTTGTCGGAAGACTTCAGATCGGTAGCATGGCGCAGGGGATCTTTTTTTTCCATCCGGTCGAATGCCAGATTGCGTACAGAAGTGTAAAGAAAAGATTTAAAGGTGGTTGCTTGTAGTGAGGTTTGGGTCCTTTTTTTCCATAAACGGATAAAAAAGTCCTGTACCAGATCTTCCGACTGGGGAATGTTGTTCAGGAAAGAAGCCGCCCATAGTACCAAAGGCTTGTAATATCTGGTAAACAAATATTCCATGCCTTTCTCCTCGCCTTGATTGAGGAGTGAACATATGGTACTGTCCGGTATTTGCATTATCTGTATTTATCGTTTTACCAGCTTCCACTGGCCCCGCCACCGCCGAAACTCCCTCCGCCGAAACCTCCGAAGCTTCCGCTACCTCCGCTGAAAGAACCGAAATTGCTGCCGCCACCGCCGAAACCTCCGAAAAATATGGGAGGGATTCCTCCACTTCCATGGCTACCTGTGGTATACCCTTTTTTTCTTCGGAAAAACAGAGGCAGGAGAAATAGGATCAAGATAGGAATGATGATCACTTCGGCACTGCCATTTCCGTTTTTGCGGGCATATTGTTCGGCTGTAAATTCCCCACCGGCAAGCTGCATGAGTACATCTGTCGCTTTGTTAATTCCCCGGTAATAATTGTTTTGTTGAAATTCAGGTATAATTTCGTTCCGGATGATTCTCGAAGCGATGGCATCCGGAATGACTCCTTCCAATCCATATCCGACGGCAATGGCTACTTGTCCTTTTTCTGTCCTGCTCTTGGGCTTGATCAGAAGTAAGACTCCGTTGTCTTTTCCTTTTTGGCCGACTCCCCATTTTTCAGCTAAACGCTGGGCATAATCGCTGGGGGCGTAGCCTTGTAGGGTGGGTACGGTTACTATTGCGATCTGGGTGGAAGAAGTGTCGTTAAAATTTCTCAACTTTTGCTCCAATGCTTGTTGTTGCTGTGGGCTGAACAGCTGAGTGAAATCATTGACTATCCGTTTGGGGCGCATCGGTTCGGGTAGATCCTGAGCCTGTAAAAAGGAAGTAATGCATATAAAGAAAATAAGGACTGATCGTTTCATGTTTAATTTTTAAATGAGATATCGTCCGACAGTTCGTTGACATCGTCTGCCTGATAGGGAAAAAAAGCTTTTAGCTGCTGTCCTGCAGTCAGGACAGCTTCGCAAACTCCCTCGCAAATCTGTCCTGATTTGAATTTTTCTATCATATTGTTTTTTATGTCATCCCAAAAATGGTCCGGCACTTTCGCATTGATCCCTGCATCTCCCAATATCGCCAATTGTTTATCTTCTAATGCGACGTAAATCAGTACACCGTTCCGCAAGGCTGTCTTATGCATTTTCAAGTCGGCAAAGACCTGGGCTGCACGGTCGAGTACATTCTTCCGGCAATGATTTTCGAAATGGATCCGGATTTCGCCGGAAGTATCTTTTTCTGCTTGCCGGATGGCGGCAACCATAGCGGTCTTCTGAGCCGGGGTGAAAAAATCGGATGGTTTCATTGCTCAAAATTCTACTTTAGGAGCATTTTCAGCTCCTGCATTGGCTTCAAAATAGGGTTTGGAGGTGAATCCGAACATTCCGGCTACCAGGTTTCTGGGGAATTGCAGGATGAAAGCATTGTAGCTGCGGGCGACATCGTTGAATTTCCGGCGTTCTACTGCTATCCGGTTTTCCGTTCCTTCGAGCTGGGCTTGCAAATCAAGAAAGTTTTGGTTAGCCTTCAGATCCGGATAATTTTCAGAAATAGCCATCAATCGGGATAAAGCGGAGGATAATTCCCCTTGTATGTTACTTAATTTTTTTAGGGCCGCTTCGTCGAGCTGGTCGATATTCAGCTGCATCTGAGTGGCTTTTGCCCGGGCATTGACTACTTCGGTCAGTGTATTTTCTTCGTGTGAAGCATACCCTTTCACTGTATTGACCAGATTGGGGATCAGATCCAGGCGCCGTTGATATTGGTTTTCCACATTCGACCATTGGGCCGATACGGCTTCGCGCATATTGACCATGCCGTTGTAAGCTCCTTTAAACCAAAAGAAAATACTCAATACAACTACAGCGATAACGATTAAAACAATGTATCCCTTTTTCATATGTTTATAAATTTTGTCAAAAAAATTTGTGTTTTTTTTAAAACAATTATTTCTCACAGATACAAAGTTAATGATTTCTGTGATTCGCCTGTGAAGATAGGACGAGAAATATTTCTATTGTTTTATAAAGAGGAGGATTTTAGATTTAAAACGACGATTACCGGATTAGCATCTTCGGTCAGGTTACGAAGGGCGGGGATAGCTGCAAGTTGTTCCGGTTGGATAAAATGAAAGAAAACCGGGGCCGGTAAAACCATCAAACCTTGATTTTGTACCATCTCCCGGGGAATGTAGGGAATCGTGTGATCGATATCGTTGACGAGGGTATCGCATACCGTGGCGGTCCGATGGGTTAAGTCCAGTTGAATCATGTATTGTTTCTGGCCGATAACGATGAGGTCCAGGACGGTTTTACCTAAGGAAATGAAATTGTGAAAATAAGGGAAGGTGATCGGTTTCGAAAGCGATTTTTTGAATTGTTCCGGGCTTTGATTATGACCGTAATCCAGGGATATTTTACGGGTAATACCGCTTTTACCCAAAAAATAGAGGGTGTCACTACCGGGACAACTGAATATAACCTCCTGGCTGGAGAAATCGGATAAATAATTGCTCGTACCGAAAGAGATAGAATCGAAAGGACTGATCCGAATTTCGTTTTCCAATTTCCCTTGTTTGTCATATAGGGAGACGGTTCGCCCATCCGAAATGATGATACCATTTTCCAGTACGTTAAATTCCATATTGAAGGATCGGTTTTGTATCAATGTTTTCAGGTAGTTTCCGTTCTTGTCGTAAGCCATGACGATGTGGCCTTTACCGTTATCGCCCGATACATAGATCACAGAATCACCGATGGAACTTTTTACTTTGAAGATACTGCTGTATTCGTTTGCTCCCCGTCCCCGGTTGTTATGCTGGGAGAGGTATTGCCCGTGGCGGTTGAAAACATAAAGGGTGTTTTCGGCGATAAGATAATAACGGCCGTTATGATAAGTGACCGATTGTACGTTGGCTATCAAAGCGGTATCTGGAGTTTCCAAAGGAATATAACGGATCCTGTCGAATAGTTCGGATAATTGTAATATCTTGTTATTGCTGAGATCGGTGTGAATATCGGCCGGGCTTTGGGGACGAGGTGAGCAAGACAGATACAGAACGATCATGAATAGGAGATATACGATAGGGGTTTTCATAACGGTATAAAAAAACATGCCGGTCTTTTATGATACGATCAATAAAGTCAGATAGGTGATATACAGGGTTAAAAATAAGGCACCCTCCCAGCGGTTGATCTGTCTTCCCTTGCCGGTGAAAACAAAAATAAACAGCAGGACGGAAACTCCGATATTGACCCATAAATCGGTTACACTATCCGTTGTTACCTTCAGAGGGGATATGCCGGCCGAAGCTCCCAGGATCAGGAAGGTATTGAAGATATTCGAACCCACGACATTTCCGATGGCTATATCTGCGTTTTTCTTGCGGGCAGCGATCAAGGAAGTGGCTAATTCCGGCAGGGAGGTTCCGATAGAGATAATGGTCAATCCGATGATTCGTTCCGAAATACCTGCCATCTGAGCCAGACTGACTGCTCCGTCAACCAATAAGCGTCCTCCTCCGACGAGGCCGGCTAGACCTAACAAAATAAAAAGTACGGATTTCTTCAGGCTGTAGGGTTTTATATTTACTTCTTCGGTTTCCTGACCACCCCGTTTGGCAATAAATAAGGTGTAGGCGATAAAAACGGCAAAAAAGCAAAGTAAACAAAATCCTTCTGCCCGGGTGATGATACCTGCCGGCTCACCGTTCGCCAATATCAGGATAAGAACTGCTGCCAGTACAGCCAGCGGAATTTCAATCCATGTTGTGGATCTTTTGATTCCGATAGGGACGAATAAGGCGGTTACTCCCAGGATTGCCATGATGTTGAATATGTTGCTTCCCAGAACATTACCTAATGCCAGCGCGGAACTTCCTTCGATCGATGAAATGATATTCACTACAAGTTCCGGAGTCGAGGTACCGAAGGCTACTACCGTCAGACCGATAACGATATTCGGTACTTTCAGCCGATGGGCCAGTGCTGCACCACCGTCGACCAGAAAATTGGCTCCATACACTAAAATAATAAACCCTGCTAATAAGTAAATGATATTTAGTAACATAAATCAATAAAAAGTTAATCTTTGGTCCAAATACGCAGATTCAGGTTTAAATCATGAATAATTTGAAATAGATTGACCAAGGTCCCGAATTCCCGTTTCAGTTTATCCGTATTCAACTGGCATTCCCAAATGTTGGTTTCAAAATGATTCGTTTGATCGGGAATGGCGATAATGACAGAAGAATCCCTGAAACTTACCGTTATTTTCCCCGGAAACCTGGAATCGAGTTCGAGTAATCTTTCCATTAAATTAGGAGTGAGGATGTATCGGGCTTCTACCTGATCTGTAGAGAATACGTCGAATTGCTTTTCAAAGTTCGGATTTTCCAGTTTGACTCTCTGTTTACCCAGGTTGAGTTTGAACCAGGAGTTACGGAAAACAACCGTTTGGCCCTGAAAGTTTTTGTTGAAGTCGGCTATAAAAAAGAAACCTCTGAAAATATCTATCCAGTGTTCCTGCCTGCGGCCTTTGGAATCGGTCGTGACCCGTTTTTCTTCGGCTATAATTTCCGAACAGATAAAACTGGTTTTATCGATTTTTCCGCAAATCAGATCTTCACTGCGATAACGGTCGGGAGAGGTGCTGAATAACCGGCTGTTCATAAAGACCGATTCTGCGATTCCGCTTTCCGGCCGGTAACTTGCTTCCTGGCAAAGATAGGAAATAATGGACGAGATGATATTTTCTTTATAATAAGCACATAATTCTCCCGACTTGGACTGAATACAAGAAAATAGTACGATCAAGCCGAGCATACATGCTATAAGGATACCCGGCCATCCCCCTCCGATAATCAGGCTGACGACAACTCCTGCCACAAGGGTAATACCCCCCGCTATCAGCCCGTTTTTCGTTCCTTTCGCTTTTAATTGCAGTCTCTTGTCTTCTGCTTGTCGGATTCGGGATTGCAATTGTCCATAAATATCCTGAAAGTTTTGTTCCATAACTGTGGATTAAGATCGGAACAATTTTTTTACATCCGGATTCACTTTTTCCTCCTCCGGAATAGCGAGTACTTCTTTTTTGGTAAAACTGAACAGGTTGGCAATGATGTTGGATGGAAAGGTCATCACCGAATTGTTGTAATCCGTAACAGCTGCATTATAGGTCCGGCGGGAAGCCGAAAGTTGTTCTTCTGTCTCGTTCAGTGTTTTTTGAAGTTGCATGAAATTTTCCGAAGACCGTAAGGCCGGATAGTTTTCAGCTACCATAAAGAAATTATTTTTAGCAGCAGTGAATGTTTTGTCAAAATCTGCTTTTTCTTCAGCTGTGAGGGAGTCGTAACTCTTCGTCCGTAAATTTGTGATTTTAGTAAATGTCTCTTCTTCGTGTTTCGCGTATTGCTGTACAGTAGCGACTAAATTGGGAATAAGGTCGAATCTTTTTTTCAGCATGACATCGATCGAACCGAAAGCGTTGTCGACATTGTTTCTTTTTCGGGTCAGCGTATTGTAAGATATAATGGCATACAGGAAAATAATACCCAGGATAATCAGTGAAATCATGATCGATGGATTTTAATGGTTATTGATTAAATTATTCTCACAAAATTAATTTTTTTTGATTATTAGCATTAATTTTAGCTGAAAATAATTAGAATCTGATTTATAGTTATGAACCTTTGGGGATTTATTAGTGCGGCAGTGCTGCTGACTTTGATGCCGGGACCGGATATACTTTTTGTGATTACACAGAGTATCACCCGGGGACGAAAGGCCGGGATGGTCTTTGCCGCCGGATTGTGTACCGGCTTGATCGCTCATGTAACGGCTGTCAGTCTGGGTGTTTCGATTTTGCTGATGAGTTCTCCTGTAGCTTTTACGATGTTGAAGTTTGCCGGTGCTGCTTATTTGTTGTATCTTGGAGTAAAAGCTTTTCTGGCCCGTCGGGAGAATCATTTCGAGTTGTCGGGAGACGCTGCTGTCAGTGGAAAACTATACCGGAAAGGGATACTGATGAATATATTGAATCCTAAGGTAATCTTGTTTTTTCTGGCTTTTTTTCCGCAATTTATAGATAAAGGGATAGAAAATCCCATTCCTCAGATGTTATTGTTAGGGCTTGTTTTTATGGTTCAGGCTTTCCTGATTTTTTCAATGGTAGCTGCTGTGGCGGATCGGTTAGCTCGTCGCTTGATGCAAAACCCTAAGGTGGCTTTGGCGGTGAATGTGGCAGAATCTTTGATTTATTGTGTCATCGGAGTCAGCATATTGTTTGTAAGATAAAAGGTTTTATTTTACATCGTGTCCGAAAGGAGTGAGTGCCAGTCCGGCTAATTTGAAATGTTGCATTCCGAATGGGATACCGATAATCGTGATGCAAAACAGGACTCCCCAAAAAATGTGCGATAGGAAAATCCAGATTCCGCCTATAAAAAACCAGATGATGTTCATCAGGGTAGAGAGGCATCCGTGGGGCGATTGTTTATGTACGATCTCGCTTCCGAAGGGCCATAATGCCAATATACCGAGTTTGACTGTCTGGAGCCCGAAGGGAATACCGATGATTGTGATAAATAATCCGATACTGGCGATGAAATATTCGACGGCGACGAAGATTCCTCCGAATAGTAACCAAATGATATTTCCTAAAATTTTCATGTTCCAAAGATAAGCATTGTTTTTTTTAATTTCAATCGGAAAAAAGTATAGCGATTGATCAAAACTATGAAAAATTTGTATATTTGAAGTGGTTAAATTTTAAATATGCACTAAGATGATGATCGTATCTCAATTTCGTCAGTTAAATCTTTCTGTTGTGAATGTCCGGACCTATTTGTTTGCGGTCCTTTTTGTCGGAGGAAATATGCTGCTTCCCCAATTGTGCCATTTAATGCCGGATGGAGGTAAAATATTTTTACCGATCTATTTTTTTACTTTGATCGCTTCTTATAAATTCGGTTTGAAAGTGGGTATACTGACTGCTGTATTGTCACCTTTGTGTAATCACCTCTTATTCGGGATGCCGCCGGCAGGGATGTTACCTGTTTTGTTGGTAAAATCTACGTTACTGGCTTTGGTGGGAGCTATTGTAGCCGACAGAAGTCAACGGGTTTCTTTATTGCATGTCGCTGCGGTGGTGGTGGCCTATCAGGTGCTCGGTGGTATAGCCGAATGGTTGATCGCTTCGGATTTGTCTGCTGCATTGCAAGATTTTAAAATCGGATTCCCGGGAATGTTGTTGCAAGTGGTGCTTGGCTGGGTAATCCTGAAAGGGTTGGCTAAATATGAATGTTAAGACTTTTGAGGAAGTAAGACAGCGTTTTCTGGAGATTACTTTCGAAGAACGATTCGATTTGATTGTTGCTGTTGCGAATGGAGGTATTATTCCGGCAGCGATGCTGAATCAGCGTTTGAATCTGGATATGCAGTTGCTGAAATTGCATTTAAGGGATGCCGATCAAAAACAATTGTACGACCGGCCCCGGTTGTTAGAGGAAATCCGGTTCGAGGTAAAAGGGAAAAAAATATTATTGGTAGAGGACCGGGTAAAAACCGGAACAACCTTGAATTATGCCCGACAGTTGTTGCTCGGTGCGGGGGCTGCTGTAGTGAAGACTTTTGCTGTCAATGGGAATGCCGACTATTGCCTGTATAATGAAATGTGTTTTCGTTTTCCATGGCGGACGGATTAAGGAGTTGTTCGTGCGTATGATGGGCCTTATAACTTTACGAACTTTATAAACAGACTTTATGGATCGTCGAGAATTTTTAAAGACACTAGCCTTGACAGGGGCTGCTGTGACAATGAAGTGGGATGGGGTGATGGATATCATGGCACAAAATACTTCTCAGGCCGGGGGATGCGATTTGGTCGCCGTAATGGGTGGTGAACCGGCAGAAATGTTCCGGAAAGCAATCGCTGAATTCGGAGGTATGGGGAAATTTGTCAAAGCCGGACAAAAAGTGGTTGTCAAACCGAATATCGGTTGGGATAAAGTGCCCGAATTGGCAGGAAATACCAATCCTGAATTGGTATCTGAAATTATTAAGCAATGTTTCGATGCCGGTGCAAAGGAGGTGGTTGTGTTCGATCATACTTGCGATGACTGGCGGAAATGTTATAAAAACAGCGGAATCGAAGAGGCTGCCAAAGCGGCCGGTGCTAAGGTGATGCCGGCACATGAGGAATCTTATTACCGGGAAGTGGAACTACCTAAGGCCAAAAGCCTGAAAACAGCTAAAATACATTCGGCTATTTTGGATTGTGATGTGTGGATCAATGTTCCTATTTTGAAAAATCACGGTGGGGCTAAAATGACCATTTCGATGAAAAATCATATGGGGATTGTCTGGGATCGCGGATTTTTCCATCGCAATGATTTGCAGCAATGTATCGCTGATATTTGCACAATCAGTAAGCCGGCGGTATTGAATGTCGTGGATGCTTACCGTCTGATGAAAACCAATGGACCGCGCGGAAAATCAGAAGCCGACGTGGTGCTGGCCAAGGGGTTGTTTATGTCGCCGGATATTGTCGCTGTAGATACGGCAGCTACTAAGTTTTTCAATCAGGTGGAAAAGATGCCTCTGGAGGTGGTTGGACATTTGGCTAAAGGAGAGGAGCTTAAAATCGGTACGATGGACATCAATCGCTTGAAAGTGAAGAGGATTAAGATTTGAAAAAAAGGTAAAAAAGCTAAAAGCAAAAAGCTAAAGGCTAAAAGCAAAAAGCTAAAGGCTAAAAGCTAAAGGCTAAAAGCAAAAAGCTAAAGGCTAAAAGCAAAAAGCTAAAGGCTAAAAGCAAAAGGCTAAAGGCAAAAGGCTAAAGGTGGGGGATGTTATGCTAAAAAAATTACGTGTTTTGTTTGCGGTAGTCATGGGGGCCGTGATTACCTTTTATTTCCTGGATTTTGCCGGTTTAACTACAGG
>OGIE01000062.1_pt1 | contig 131736 bp, 109 predicted proteins | sample 1571581 | NCBI WGS metagenome assembly OGIE01 (sample SAMEA2582021, study PRJEB24529) | metagenome | biome: Human gut stool | place: China | collected 2011
CCCAGGTGGCGAAGCTCCCGGCTCCCGACACCGTCACGGCCCAGGTGTCCGACAATTGCCGCACCATGTCCATCCGGCTGGATACCGCCCGCAGCTACAGCGGCATCCGCTTCGCCGTGTGGAGCAGCGCCGGCGGCCAGGACGACCTGGTCTGGTACACCGCCAAGAACGGCGGCAGCGGCAGCTGGACCTATGACGTGCCCCTGGTGAACCACAACAGCACCGGCACCTACTTCATCCATGTCTACAGCGGCAATAAGCTGGTGGCCCACACCACCGCCCAGGTGGCGAAGCTCCCGGCTCCCGACACCGTCACGGCCCAGGTGTCCGACAACTGCCGCACCATGTCCATCCGGCTGGATACCGCCCACAGCTACAGCGGCGTCCGCTTCGCCGTGTGGAGCAGCGCCGGCGGCCAGGACGACCTGGTTTGGTACACCGCCAAGAACGGCGGCAGCGGCAGCTGGACCTATGACGTGGATCTGGCCCGCCACAACACCACCGGCACCTACTTCATCCATGTGTATGCCGGGAACAAGCTGGTGGCTCACACCACTGCCCAGGTCAAGAGCCTGCCCGCTCCCGCCCCCGGCGTCAAGCCCGGCCTGACGGCCACCGTCTCCGCCGATAACGCCGCCATGGAGCTGGCCCTGACCACCACCGCCAAGTATGGCAAGGTCCGCTTCGCCGTGTGGAGCAATGCCAACGGTCAGGACGACCTGGTCTGGTACGACGGCGGCCTCACCGGCAGCACCTGGTCCGCCGGTGTGAAGCTGTTGAACCACAAGACCCTGGGCGGCTACTTCATCCACGTCTATGCCGACGGCAAGCTGGTGGCCCACACCACCGCCAATGTCTACGGTATGCCGCCTCAGCAGAGCGCCCAGGCCATCGTCACCGACGACTTCGCCTGGATAAAGCTGCGGCTCTACAGCGCCACCGGCTACAGCAATATCCGCTTCGCCGTGTGGAGCAGCGCCGGCGGCCAGGATGATCTGGTCTGGTACAAGGGTGAGAACATCGGCGGCGCCTGGGTGGCTGCGGCTGACCTGACCCGCCACAACACCACCGGCACCTACTTCATCCACATCTATTCCGGGAACAAGCTGGTGGCCCACACCACCGTCACCGTGAAGTCCCTGCCCAACCGGTAAGGACGGTTCCCCCCTTAACCCCATAGGCAAAACCAGCCCCCGCAGGCAAATGCCTGCGGGGGCTGAGCTTTATCTCACATTTTATTTTCCTGCCAGCTTCTTCACCAGCTGGCCGTCCGGAACGGCCAGCATGGTCTGATAGGTGGTGTACACCACCATGCCCGGCCTGGCCCCGGCGGGCTTTTTCACATACCGCACCGGGGTGTAATCCACCGGCACCTTCCCAGCCTCCCGGCCCTGGGAATAGTACGCCGCCAGGCACGCCGCCTCATACAGGCTGGTCTCGTCCGGCTCCTGGCCCCCGGTGCACAGGATCACATGGGAGCCGTGGATCTTCTGGGTATGGAGCCAGATATCCCTCCGGTCGGCCTCCTTGGCGGTGAGCCGGTCGTTCTGCCGGTTGCTGCGGCCCACCAGGATCCGCAGCCCGGCGGAGGACACAAACTGCCTGGGCCTGGAGGCCCGCTGAAAGCCCGGCTGCTTTTTCCCCCGGTTTTTCAGGTACCCCCCGCTTTCCAGCTCCGCCCGGATGTCGTTGAAATCCTGCTCCGCCTCCGCCTGGGACAGCTCCTGCACCACGCTTTCCAGATAGGTCAGCTCCTCCCGGCCCTTTTCCAGCTGCTCCGTCAGAATTTTCTCGGCGGTCTTGGCCTTGGCATACTGCTTGAAATACCGGGCGGCATTCTCCTGGGGCCCCAGCCGCACATCCAGCGGGATGTCCATTGGCGGACAACCGTCCTCATAGTAATTTTCTGCCGTCAGGCGGTTCATGCCCCGCTCCATGCGGTAGAGATTGGCGGTGATCAGCTCGCCGCAGATACGCAGCCGCTCCCGATCCCGGGTGGCGGCCAGCTCCTTCTCCTGGGCCGCCAGCTTCCGGCGCACCCGGTCCCGGGCTGCCGTGGCGGACTTCATCAGGTCCTGGCCCTTCTGCCGGACCCGGTCCGCCTGATCCCGGCCCTCATAAAATTCGTCCAGCAGCCGGCCGAAGGAATCGAAGGTCTCCTGCTCCATGGCCGGGCCGTATTGGGTGATGGGACAATAGGTAAAATCCGCCGGCCGGCCGGCCCGGCGCAGCAGGGTGGGCACGAAGCCGCCGCCGACGATTCTGTCCCGCCATGTCCCAAGGCTGTCCCACAATTTTTCGCCCTTGTCCCGGGACAAACGGGCGTCTGTCTCACCGTATGCGGCGCAGACCAGTTCCCGGGCCATCAGCGGCGGCAGGGCCGTGAAGGTGTCCAGCAGCCACCCGTCCAGAGGCGTATCCTCCTGCAGGGCGGAAAGCAGTTCCAGAAATTCCTCCCGGCCGATCTCCAGCGGCGAGCGCTTTTCCTGCCGGGGCGGCAGGTGATAGAACAGACCCGGCAGCACCTGCCGCTGCTGGGACATCTCGAAGTCCACCCGCCGCAGACAGTCGGTGATCCGGCCCTGGTGGTCCACCAGGATGAGATTGGCGTGCCGGGGCATGGCCTCCAGGATCAGACGCCACTGGCGCTGCTCCCCCAGCTCGTCGGCGGCCTGGATGGTCAGGGTCACCACCCGCTCCAGGGGCTCCTGGACAACGGACAAAATGCGCCCTCCCGCCAGGTGCTTGCGCAGCAGCATACAGAACATCGGCGGCTGGGAGGGATTGTCCCGCAGCTGCTCCGTCAGGTGCAGCCGGGGCTGGGTGGCTCCGGCGCACAGCAGCAGCCGCCGCCCGCCCCGCAGCAGCAGCACCACCTGGTCCCGGGCGGGCTGCTGGATTTTTTCAATGCGTGTGTTTTCCACCTGGGCGGCAGTCTCCCGGACCACGGCGCTCAGGCAAATGGCGTCCAGCGGCATATTACTCCCCCTCCATCATCCGGCAGAACAGCTGGTTGACCCGGTCCCGCCGCCCCTGGAGATACAGATACCCCAGCAGGGCCTCCAGGGCCGTGGCCTGCTGATACTGGGCCCGGCTGGCATGGGCCGGGATGGAATGGACGTTGGCGTTGCGGCCCCGACGGAACACGTCCTGCTCCTCCTGGGTCAGCAGGGGGAGAATTTTCTCCGCCAGCTCCGCCTGCCGGGGGGCGCACACCAGGGCCACCGCGGCCCGGTGCAGGCCCTTTCCTGTGGCCTTGCCCCCGGCGCACAGCCAGGTGCGCACCAGCAGCTCATACACCGCGTCGCCTATATGGGCCAGGCCGATGGAGCTGATGCTGCGGATCTGTTCCGGCGGCAGCTGCACGGCAAAATAATCAGTCATGGTATTTGCTCCTTAATGGTTTCGTTACGCAATATCAGCCCTTGGCGGCCAGCCAGTTGCGGCCGGTGTGGGCCTCCGCCAGCAGGGGGACGGACAGCTCCGCCACGCCCTGCATCTCCTGCTGCAAAAGGGCCTCCACCCGGGGGGCCTCCTCCTCCGGACACTCCACGATCAGCTCATCGTGGACCTGCATGATCAGCCGGGCGGCCAGGCCCTCCCGGGCCAGGCGGCTGTGGACCCGGACCATGGCCAGCTTGATGATGTCCGCCGCCGTGCCCTGGATGGGCATATTCAGGGCCACCCGCTCGCCGAAGGACCGCATATTGAAGTTGGAGCTTTTCAGCTCCGGCAAAGCCCGGCGGCGGTGCCACAGGGTCTCCACATAGCCCTGCTCCCGGGCCTTGTCCACCACGTCCGTCATATACTGCTTCACCCCGGTATAGGTGGCGAAATACCGGTCCATATACTCCTTGGCCTCCTGCACCGTGACGCCGATGTCCTGGGACAGGGAGAAGGCGGAAATGCCATAGACAATGCCGAAGTTCACGGCCTTGGCCCGGGAGCGCATCTGGTGGGTCACCTGGTCCTGGGGCACATGGAACACCCGGGCGGCGGTGACGGTGTGGAAGTCCGCGCCGGACAGGAAGGCCTGCTGCATGGCGGTGTCGCCGGAGATGTGGGCCAGCAGCCGCAGCTCGATCTGGGAATAGTCCGCATCCACCAGCACATGGCCCGGGGCCGCCACGAACATCTCCCGCATTTTGCTGCCCAGGTCCGTGCGGGTGGGGATGTTCTGCAAATTGGGCTCCGTGGAGCTCAGGCGGCCCGTGGCCGTTACCGTCATCTGGAAGCTGGTGCGGATGCGGCCGTCGGGGTCGATGACCTTCAGAAGTCCGTCGGCATAGGTGCTTTTCAGCTTGGCATACTGCCGGTAGGTCAGCACGTCCGCCACCAGGGGGTGGTCCTTCAGCTTCTCCAGCACGTCGGCGTTGGTGGACCAGCCGGTTTTCGTCTTTTTCCCGTGGGGCAGGCCCAGGTCCTCGAACAGCACCTTTCCCAGCTGCTTGGGGGAATTGATGTTGAATTGCTGTCCGGCGGCGGCGTAAATGCGCTGCTCCAGCCGGTCGATGGTGTCGGACAGGTCCGCACCGAACCGGGCCAGGGCTCCGCCGTCCACCAGAAAGCCGCTGCGCTCCATATCCGCCAGCACCCGGCACAGGGGCAGCTCCACATCGAAGTACAGCTTTTCCATGCCCTGCTCCCGGAGCCGGGGCAAAAGCACACCATACAGGGCCTCTATCGCTGCGCCATAGCTGTGCAGCGACGCCCAGGCGGCAGCCCGGTCTCCCAGAGGGGAGAAGGCGTCCGGCTCCAGATGGGTGGGCTTTTCCAGCTCCTGGTTGAAATAGGCCACAAACAGCCGGGGCAGGTCGTATTTCCCGGCGGTGGCGTCCAGCAGGTAGGCCGCCAGGGCGGTGTCGAACACGAAGCCCTCCGCCGGAAGGCCCGCGTCCAGCAGGGTGCGCATCAGGTCCTTGACGTTGTGGGACACCTTGGGGATATCGGCGGCAAACAGCGCCGCCAGCAGGGCCTGCCAGTCCCCCTGATAGTCCCCGGTCCATAGCTCCGCCGCCCAGGAGGCGTTCTCCCCGGCGTCCCACCGGACGGACAGGGCGGACAGGTCCGGCATCGCATATACGGTGACAGACTCCGCCTGCCGCCACTGGGCCAGCAGGTCCCGGGCCTGGTCCTCCGTCCGGACGGGGACCACCGTGGCGGTGCTCTCCGGCTTCTCCGCCGTCTCCTGGTGGGGGCGCAGGTGGTATTTGTCGATGAGCTTCTGGAATTCCAGCCGCAGGAACAGGTCGTACAGCTCCGGGCGGAAGGGCCGGCGGAGATTTTCCGCCGGGTCAAAGTCCAGGGGGGCGTCGGTGACGATGGTGGCCAGCCAATAGCTGTGGCGGGCGGACTCCTCCCCCTCCGTCAGCTTGCGGATGACGTTGGGCTTGGCGTCGATATCCGGCAGGCGGCGGTACAGTGCGTCTATGGCGCCGTATTCCTGCACCAGGGCCATGGCAGTCTTCTCCCCTACCCCCGGCACGCCGGGAATGTTGTCCGAAGTGTCGCCCATCAGGGCCTTCAGGTCGATCATGTGGATGGGGTCGAAGCCGTACTGCTCCCGGAAGGTCTCCGGGGTCATATCCTTGGTGGTGGTCTGGCCCATACGGGTGGACACCAGCTTCACCTTGGTGCGGTCGGTGATCAGCTGGAGGCTGTCCTTGTCGCCGGTGACGATGACGCAGTCCCACCCCGCCGCCTGGCATTTGCGGCTGATGGTGCCGATGAGGTCGTCGGCCTCGTACCCCGCCAGCTCATAGCAGGGCACGGACATGGCCGCCAGCACCTGCTTCATCACCGGCAGCTGCATGGCCAGCTCCGGGGGCATGGGCTTGCGCTGGGCCTTGTAATCCGCGTCCGCCCGGTGGCGGAAGGTGGGCTCCCGGCGGTCAAAGGTGACGCATAGGGCCTCCGGGTTTTCCTCGTCCAGCAGGCGCTGGAGGGTGGTGATGAAGCCGTATACCGCGTGGGTATACAGCCCCTCCCGGGTGGACAGGGGGCGGATGCCGTAATAGGCGCGGTTCAATATACTGTTGCCGTCCAGGACCATGAGCTTCATGGAAGGGACCTCCTAATTCGTTTGATCCGTTTTATTATACCTCTTTTTATTCTTTTGTACAAGGAGCAGAAAGAGACGCACGCGGCTTGTCAAAAAAGAATTTTTTGACAAGCTGGAAATCCGTGAGGCGGCATGATAAAATAAAAGAAAAATTTTGGGAAATTTTTTTCGGGGGACGCAATAAAACCGCCTTGCCGTGCATTATCCAGATGACAGGAGACAAAAGAGATGCTGCACAGGATTGACAACACAACTTCATCCCTCCCTGCGGAGGAGGTCCAGGAGCTTCGGCGGCTGCTTTCGGGAGTGGCCGCAGGAAGCCAAGATGATCTGGCCGAACTATATCGCCGCACCCGAACGGCGGTGTACGGTCTGGCCCTGTCCTATCTCCGCAACGCCCACGACGCCCAGGACCTGACCCAGGATGTGTTCGTTCACATCTGGGACACGGCGGGACAGTACCGGCCCACAGGCTCGCCTGTTGGGTGGATCCTGGCAGTGTGCCGGAATCTGTGCCTGATGCACCTGCGGCGGGAGAGCCGTCAGGTGACCATGGAGGACCAGGAGTGGCACGCCATCCCCGACAACTGCCCGGGGCTGGACAGCCAGGAGCGGCTGCTTCTGCAGGACGCCCTGGCGGTGCTGGGAGAGGAGGAGCGGCGGATCGTCCTGCTGCACACGGCGGGCCTGAGGCACCGGGAAATCGGTCAGGCGCTGGGCCTGCCCCTGGCAACCGTCCTGTCAAAATATCACAGAGCATTGAAAAAGATGCGAGCTTACATGGAAGGAGATGACGCCCGATGACCAACGATCAGATGGAACGCAGGCTTTCCGCCGCACTGGACAAGACCGCGCCGGACGACGTGGACGGCGTGCTCTCCCGCTGTACAGAGCGGAAAGGAACGGTAGTCCCTATGAAAAAGAAGAATAACCGAATGAAGAAATGGATGCAGACGGTGGCAGCCTGCCTGGCGGTGCTGCTGCTGGGCGGCGGCGGTCTGCTGGTGCAGCAGGCCCACGCCGTGACCTCGGTGGTGTCCCTGGACGTGAATCCCAGCATCGAGCTGCGGGTGAACAGCCGGGAAAAGGTGGTATCCTGCCAGGCCCTGAACCAGGAAGCCCAGACCGTGCTGGAGGATATGGACGGAGGCCGGGACCTGAAGGGCGTCAAGGCGGATGTGGCGGTGAACGCCATCGTGGGCAGCCTGGTGCGGTGCGGATATCTGGACAGTCTGTCCTCCGCCATCCTCATCTCCGTGGAGGATAAGGACCAGGCCCGGGCTCAGCGTCTTCAGCAGGAGCTGACCAGTGTTGCGGGCGGCGCTTTGGGCGACTCCCAGGCCGCCGTGCTGAGCCAGACGGTGCAGCAGGACAAGGAGCTGGAAAAGCAGGCCAAGGCCAACAACATCTCCACCGGCAAGGCGGCCCTGATCCGCCAGGCCATGGCCCTGAACGGCAGCCTGACCTTCGAGGGGCTGGCCCAGCTGTCCGTGGAGGAGCTGCGGGACCTGATCGAGGCCGGTGCGCCGGGGATGCCCATCGGCATGCAGGCGGCTCTGGAGGCGGCGGCCCAGTATGCGGGCCTGACCACGGCGGACATCACCGACGCGGACGTGGACCCGGAGCTGGACGAGACACCCGCCCACTATGAGGTGGAGTTCCAGGTGTCCGGCAAGGGCGAGTTGGAGTATAAGGTGGAGGCGTATACCGGCCAGGTGCTCACCGGCCAGGCCAATGTGCAGCCCTCCACTCCCGTGAACCCCTCCGGTGACATTGGCATGGAGGCCGCCAAGAGCGCTGCTTTGAAGCACGCGGGTCTGTCCACCGCCGTCTTTACCAAGGCGGAGCGGGACTATGACGACGGGCGACTGGAGTATGAGCTGGAGTTCCACACCGACAGCGCCGCCTATGAGGTCACCGTGGACGCCGCCACCGGCCGCGTGCTGGACTATGAGAAGGAGAACCTTCGCGGCGGCACCGGCAGCACCGATATCGGCGCCCAGGCCGCCAAGGCCGCGGCCCTGAAGCACGCGGGCCTGTCCGAGAGCCAGGTCTGGGAGCTGCAGGCGGAATGGGACAACGAAAACGGCCGGGCCGTGTATGAGGTGGAGTTCAAGTCCGGCGGCATGGAATATGAATATGTCATCGACGCCGCCACCGGAGCCGTGCTGGACCACGAGACGGAGCGGGACGACTGAGCGCAGTAAAAAAACGGGGGCCGCGGCCCCCGTTTTTTCCGTCTGGACAATGCATCCCGGATGTATAGGGCGGAAGGTTTGACTTTTCATCCAATTTTGGTATAATATGTGCAGTAAGTTCTATTCAATCGAAAGGGAGAAAGGATATGGAACGGAAATTTGTACTGAGCTGCTGCTCCACGGTGGACCTGCCCTATGCGTACATGGCCCAGCGGGACATCCCGGTGCTGTTTTACCACTATGTGGTGGGTGACCAGGAGTATGTGGACGATATGGGCCGGGATCCGGCGGCTCTGCCCCGGTTTTACGGCTTCCTGAAGGCGGGCCAGCTTCCCCAGACGTCCCAGATCAACGTGGCCGATTATCTGGATTTCTTTGAGGAGCAGCTGCAAAAGGGCGACCTGCTGCACATCGCCTTCACCTCCGGCCAGTCCGGCTCGGTGCACAACGCCCAGGCCGCCGGAAAGCTGCTGCAGGAGAAGTATCCCGACAAGAAGATCGTGGTCATCGACTCCCTGTGCTCCTCCTCCGGCTACGGTCTGCTGGTGGATACGGCGGCGGATATGCGGGACGCCGGGGCCACCCTGGAGGAGACGGCCCAGTGGGTGCTGCGGAACCGCAACAAGGTGCACCACCAGTTCTTCTCCTCCGATATGACCCAGTTCCGGCGCACGGGCCGGGTGTCCGGCGCGGCGGCCATGGTGGCCACCATTATGAACATCTGCCCCATTATGCGGCTGGACGACAAGGGGGCCATCAAGGCCTACGGCAAGGTCCGGGGCAAGAAGAAGGCCGTGGAGGCCACGGTGAACGCCATGGAGGAGCACGCCCAGGGCGGCCGGGACTATGACCAGCGCTGCTTCGTGTGCCACTCCCAGTGCCCGGAGGACGCCCAGATGCTCATCGACGCTCTGGAGGAGCGGTTCCCCAGGCTCCGGGGCAAGATCCGCCTGTGCGACATTGGCACCATCATCGGGTCCCACAGCGGCCCCGGCACCGTGGCGGTGTTCTTCATGGGCGACGAGCGCCCGGCGATGGACTGATACATCATGCTCCCGATGCAGGCATCCGTGAAACGGGTGCCTGCATCTCAGCTTGTCAAAAAGGCCTCGCAGAGTTTGCCGTCCGCAGGCGGCAAATAAAATGGAATCACTTTTTGCCGGGGCGTGTACCTGGCAAAAAATACTTCTCAGTCTGCAAGTGTGGAATTTGGTCGCCCGTGGCGGACAAATTATGCGCGCGGCAGACTGCAAGCCTTTTGTTCAAAAAGGGCAACGCCCTTTTTGAACAGTCTCAAACGGGCGGGGCTTCGGCCCCGCCCGTTTTGCGCTTCACTCCCCCTTCCCTGCCGTCCGCTGCCGGAACCGGCGGGAGGCCGCATCCCAGTCGATGATGGCCAGCGCCGCCTCCACATAGTCCTCCCGCCGGTTTTCATAGTCCGGGATAAACGCGTGCTCCCACAGGTCCACGTTGAACAGGGGCCACAGGGGCAGCGGCGTATCCTGGTTGGCGGTGCAGGTGACCTGCAGCCCCCCGGAGCAGCACACCAGCCACACCCATCCGCTGCCGAACACGCTCATGGCGGCGTTTTTCAGGCTGCGGTGCAGCCCCTCCATGGAGCCGAAGCTGTGCTCCACCTCCGCCAGCAGCTCCCCGGAGGGCTTGGTGGTCCGGGCCGGGGCCAGGGACGAAAAATACAGCCCGTGGTTATACACGCCCCCACCATAGCGGCGCACCGCCTGGCCCAGGGTCCGGGGCAGCTGGCACCAGTGCAGCAGCAGCCGCTCCAGCGGCCAGTCCTGATATTGGGTCCAGGGCACCAACGCCCCGTTGAGCCGGTCCACATAGGCGGCAAAGAACGCGTCGTGGTGCAGCCGCACCGACGAGCGCCCCAGGTTTGGCTCCAGAGCCGCCGGGGCATAGGGCAGCGGCGGCAGGATATAGGGATAAGTCATGGCAGGCAGTTCCTTTCCGAAAAAATTTCCTGCTTCCATGGTATGCCGCCGTTGACAAACCATGCCTTTTGGTGCAAACTGTAAACAGCCGCCCGGCGGCAAAGGAGGAAGAAACATGCGAAGAAAAGACAGAGAACGGGACCGGAGCTTTGCCTGGGAGGTGCTGAAAAAGGCCCCCTATGCCACCCTGTCCCTGACGGACAGCCAGGGCCGCCCCTATGCCGTGCCGGTGAACCAGGCCGTGGACGAGGAGTACCACGTGGTCTATTTCCACTGCGCCGGAGCCGGAGAAAAGTGGGAGCTTCTGAAGGACGGTGCAGAGGTGTGCCTGTCGGCGGTGTCCCACGCCACGGCGGTGCCCAACGCCTTCACCATGGCCTATGCCAGCGCCGTTCTGCGGGGCCGGGCGGAGGTGGTGACGGACCAGGGCGAGTGGACCCGGGCCCTGCTTCTGCTGTGCTCCGCCTTTGATCCCAAGGGCATGGGCCGCTTCACGGAGTCCGTGGAAAAATACGGACCCGCCACGAAGGTGATCCGGATCACCCCCCGGGAGCTTACCGGCAAGGAAAACACCGCCGCCGAAGCGCCCCACCATCATCACGACTGAGGAAACACTATGGCATGCTATATTTTCGGTGCAGGCAGCTTTTACGGCCTGGACCGCTGTCCCCGGGCCGACGACTTCATCATCGCCGCCGACGGCGGCTGGCTGGCCTGCCGCAAGGCCGGTATCACGCCGGACCTGCTGCTGGGGGATTTCGACTCCCTCAGCACCCAGCCCGACTTCCCCAACATTCTCCGGGTGCCGGTGGAGAAGGACGACACCGACACCATGCTGGCGGTGAAAACCGGGCTGGAGCGCGGGGAAACGGAGTTTCACATCTACGGCGGCATGGGCGGCCGCCGGACGGACCACACCATCGCCAATTTCCAGGCCCTGCTGTACCTGGCCCGGCGGGGGGCTCAGGGCTGGCTGTATGGCCAGGGGGAGCGGTACACCGCCGTATGCGGCGGCACCGTCACCTTCCCCGCCCGGGACCGGGGCATTCTGTCGGTGTTCTGCCTGGGAGTCGACGCCAGGGACGTCAGCATCCAGGGAGGCCAGTATCCCCTGCACCACGCGGTGCTGACGGCGGAGTTTCCCCTGGGCGTCAGCAACCACTTTGTGGGACAGCCCATTACGGTGTCTGTTCGGGATGGCAGCCTGCTCATAGGCCTGGTGGAAGACTGACCCGGGCGTTTTTTGCGTTCCCGGTTGCCAAAGCGGGCCATGCGTGGTAGAATAGACAGGAATGGAAAGGGGGCTTCTGCCATGCTTTTGGCCATTGATATCGGCAATTCCAACATCTCCGTGGGGCTGTTCGACCAGAAACGGGACCTGAAATTTCTGTCCTCCATCGACACCGACAGCCGGAAAACGGCAGATCAGATCAGCATCGACCTGATGAACATCTTCTCCCTGTATCAATACGACCTGCGTGACGTCAGCGGCGCCATTTTCTCCAGCGTGGTGCCGCCCATCAACTTCATGATGGCCAAAGCCCTGACCCGCCTGCTGGGAAAGCCCCCCATGATCGTGGGCCCCGGGGTCAAAACCGGGCTCAACATCCGCATGGAGATCCACAACCAGCTGGGGGCGGACCTGGTGGCAGGCGCCGTGGCCGCCCTGGACAAGTACCCCACCCCCATCATCATGATCGACATGGGCACCGCCACCACCATCTCCTATATCTCCAGCAGGCGCAGCTATGAGGGCGGCCTGATGTTCCCCGGGGTGCGGCTGAGCCTGGACGCCCTGTCGGACCACACCGCCCAGCTGCCGGACATCTCCCTGCAGCACCCCAAGAGCCTCATCGGCAAAAACACCGAGGACTGCATGCGCTCCGGCATTGTCTACGGCACCGCCGGGATGCTGGACGGCGTCATCGACCGCATCCGGGAGGTCCTGCCCCAGGGGGAGACCCCCACCATCGTGGCCACCGGCAGCAATGCCCCGGTGATCGTGCGCTACTGCCGCAACAAGGTGCTCTATGACAAGTATCTGCTGATGGAGGGGCTGTGGGACATCTATCAGAAGAATCACTGATAAAAAGAGCTTTGCTTTTTTGACAGTCACGGCAAAGGCCCCGGACTTTCGTCCGGGGCCTTTGCTTATGCAGTTGGCGTATGAGGAAGGCTGTCACAGCCGGTTGGGCAGGGCTGCGGCCCCTTCCTTATAGGTGGGTCAGCGGGCCTTGCGCTTCAGGGTCACAGCGGCGGGGATCATCACGCAGCTGAAGGAAGCGGCCAGCACCCAGACGATGATGTTGGAGGAGTCGCCGGTCTTGGGGGCGTCGGGCTTGCCGGGCTCCTCGGGCTTGCCGGGGTTCACGGGATCGGGATTCTCGGGCTGGGCAACGCCCTCGTAGGCCATCTCAGTGAGGCTGCGGGAGAAGATGAAGTTGCTGATGAAGGTGTACTCGTCGGTCTGGTGGATCTTGTGGTTCAGGACGTTGGCAAACAGGGCCATGTCCAGGTCGCCGTTCTGATACTCGAAGCCCACCACGCCGTTGTTGTACTGGTTGAACTGCTCGGTCAGCTCATCGTCCGTCAGGCAGATGCAGCCCTGCAGGGGATCCTTGCCGGCGTTCTGCATCAGAACGGTAGCGCCCTCGGGGAGCTTGGTGAACCAATAGGTGCCGTACTCGTACATCACGTCGTCAGCTTCGTTGATATAGGTGGCGTTGACCAGGGTGTTGTTGGGATATACCACCCGGCCCAGGAAGTCGGTACCCATGTCACAGGAGGAGATCTCCACGCCCAGCTCCTGCATGAAGGCAGAACTGCCGGTGATGGCGTCGTTGCTGTAGCCCATGTAAGGCGTACCGGCCTTCACGGCGGCCAGGGCATCGTCGCTGAGGACGCGGGAGCCCACGATGACGTTGGCCTTGGTCAGGTCATCGGTCATGGTGAAGCCCATGGCGGTCAGAGCCAGCCAGTCGAAGCGGTAGTTATAGGAGCCGGAGCGCAGGGTGGTCTCCACGTAGCCGGAGGTGTTGTCGGCGGGCTTGCCGGGCAGATACACCTGGGGATTGAGGATGACGGCGGCCTTGATGCCGGTGCCGTACACGCCGGTGGCGGTGAGGACATAGTCCTTGGCCACGGTCATGAAGTCCTCATAGGAGCAGACGAAGTTGCCCTTCTCGCTGCCCTCGGTGATCATGGCCACGGTCTTGCCGGCCCGCAGCAGCGCGTTGACGGCAGCGGCGGAGTCGTTGGACACGTTGTCGATGATGACATCGGCATTCTCCACGCCCTCAAACTGGGTGGCGAAGGCGGCCAGATAGGTCAGAGCCTGGGTATAGTTGATGGTCTCGGGGCAGGCGGCCATGATGGTCTTGTAGGCAGCGGGCTCCGCCACGATGACGCGGTCATAGCCCCGGGCGTTGCTGCGCTGGGCGAAGCTCTCGGAGTACAGGCCCTGCCAGACGTTGATGAAGGTGCCGTCGAACAGCTGGCTGTTGGCCAGGGAGCGCTTGGCCTGATACATGGACACCACCATGGTACCGGCGGGATAGGTCACGCCGTCATAGGTGAATTCCTTGCTGGCCACGTTGACCTTCACATCGTTGCGGGTCAGGTACTTCATCTCGGCGGCGGCGTCATACAGATTCTTCTGGTTGGCGCTGTCCATGGGGATGATGTAGCACTCGGGATAGAAGTTGCCGTTCTGGCCCTCGCCATCGTACACGGGGCGCATCAGCTCAGTCTGGGTGCCGGGCCGGTCGTACTGGTCCACGTACCAGGGAGCCACCAGCTCGTTGGAATTGGTGTTGTTCACGCCGCGGGAGAACAGCTTGGCCTGGTTCTCCAGCATGGTGATCTTGTTGGCCTGGATGTACATGGCCTGGGTCATCAGGCCGTAAGGCACCACCAGCTCGGAGGCGACGTCACTGTACACAGGCAGCTCCCAGGTGATGCCGGCGGTGCCGATCAGGACGGGGAACTGGGAACCGTAGGCGGTGGTCATATCATCCCAGGGCTCGGTCCAGGCCACGCCGGAGGGAGAATCGTTGTCCACACGCAGGTAATCGCGGTAGGGCATCTCGAAGCTGTTGTGCTCGGGGTTGTTGGCGATGGCGCCCATACCCACGGCCTCGCCCAGCTGGATGAACTGCTTGGCGATCAGGTCGTACTCATAGTTGGGCTCGTGGGGAGGCGTGCAGGGCTCGATGAGCATGGCCTCCACGCGGCCGTGGATCTCGGTGAACACCATGGGGTTGAACTTATTCACCAGGGCCATGGCGTTGGCATCCTCAAACAGGGTCTGGTTGGCCTCGTCACGGTTGGGGTCATAGCCCTGACCGGTGGTGCGGGTCATGTGCTCATAGCCCTCGATGTTCTGCTCGGGGACGATGACCATAAACACGTCGCCCAGCAGCTCCTTGACGTTGACCCGGTTCTCCTGCACGTTATAATAGGCGGCCAGGTCCAGCTGACCGGAGTACAGGCTGCCGTTGGCCTTGTAGCCGTTTTCACCGCGGATGAAGCCGATGTAGGAGGCGAAATCCTTGATCTGCTCGGGAACGGCCACGTTCTGCTTGGCCATCTCCTGGGCCAGAAGCTCCTTACCGGCGTCGGTGAAGCCCTCCAGGGTGTTGACGTTGATGGTCTCGTTCTCCAGCAGCAGGTGGGCGAACTCCAGGATGCCGTTGACGGCGGCATTCTCGTTGGAGTGGACGTTGGAGGCGAACATAGGCACCCGCAGGTCGTCAAAGTCGCCGTTGGCCAGCTTGGTCAGCACCAGGTCGGGATCGGACTCCACCAGGTCGGTGTAAGCCAGCCACTTGTCAACGGACTCCTTGGAGTCGGCAACGATCAGGTAGGGCATATCATAGCCGTCGGTGGTGGTCTGGCCCATGGACTCCTTGGACACATACAGGTCGGTGTCCATGGCGGCCAGGGCTTCCAGATCGTCATACAGCTCGTACACGGTGCGGAAGCTGTCGTAGGGAACGACCTTGGCGTGGCAGGAGGCGATGTCCTTACCGTCGGCGGTCACACGCAGGGTGTAATAGCCGCACAGGCCCAGGTATGCGCCGCCGTTGCTGTGGGGGGCGCTGTAATCCACGCTGCCGGAGCGGTTGGCAAAGTAGCAGGAGATGTTCAGGTACAGGACCAGAGAGACCTTGCCGTCGTCGTCGAACGCAAAGCCGTAGTCATCCACCTGGAACATCTGGGTGTCTCTCTGGGTCTTCCAGCTGTCCAGAGGGCCGCCCTGATAGGGGTTGGGGAACTTCTCGGGGTTCAGATAGCCGCGCTGGGTGTCGCGGTCCAGAGACAGGGACAGGCCCGCGTCCATGGCGGCGGCCAGCTCATTCTCCGTCAGGTTGGTGGGCAGGGTGACGGTGGCGGTGGCGTCCTCCGCCAGGGAGATCTGCCAGTCGATGTCGGTGTATGCGGGATAGGTATTTGCTAGGGACTTACCGGGGGCACGAGTGTCCTTCGCCACGTCTGCGACGCTTGCGAACGCAGATGCAGGGAATACGAGAGCGAGGATCAGGACAAACGCCAGGATCTTCGTCGAAAGACGGGATCTTTTGTGCTGCATAGTTTTCTCCTTTTCTTCTCTTTCTTTTCCATGGTGGTCCTTGGGTCGTCCGACGGGGCCGCCGGTCCGTCTGTCGGATCGTTGATTTTAGATTAAAACGGCTGTACAGCTTTGTCAATCTGTACAGGCATATGCGGCGCGGTAGAAAAAACTTTGTGTATTTTTGTGCAATGTGCTGTTATGTTTTCCTCTCATGCATTCCGTTATTCATATTGTGAACTTTCAGACAGTCGACCATGCGTTCCACAGGCCGCCGCAGCTATTTGGACATCACTCAAAATTTGTATAAGAAAATATGGTTTTTCCCCCGAAAAACCGGGATACCCGGAGGAAATGCAGGCATTTCTTCGGATATCCCGGCACGCATGTTCTTTTCTATAATCGCAATACGCGTTTTACCGCCATCAAATTGGCCGGTTCTGTTATCCCACCGCCTCCAGCATATGCTCCAGCAGGATGCCGTAGCCCTGGGAGGGGTCGTTCACCAGCACATGGGTCACAGCCCCCACAAAGCGCCCGTTCTGGATGATGGGGCTGCCGCTCATGACTGTGTCAAGATAGGGACAACAATTTTTCTGAATTTTTTTAGATTGCCTTTTTTCCAAGGCGAATTTCAGGGAATTCTATCAATCCGGAAAGCTCATCCGAGAAGTTCCACTCAATGCGGATCTTTTTATCCGGATGAACAACGATTCTTTTAATTAACTCCCTTGTAAGTTCCGGCGTCAATCTTTCCACCCCTTGATAAGGATCAACTTTTTCGATGCCGATAATTCTTTCTTTGCTGACTTGGATTTTTTCTCTGATTAGCGCGATCCTTTGTTCAGCCATAACATAACGTGCTTTTAATTTATCCTCCTGTTCTGATAACCGACTTTTTTCGGAAGTATAGATTTCTTTGCCAATATCACCGCATACATATTTTTCGTATAATGCCATTTTGTCGGCCTCAATACGGTCAATCTGTTTTTGAAGAGTTTGGCACTCATTCCGTAAAATCTGATCGCTGTTTTTTGCAACATGACTTTCTTTTTTGATTGATTGGATTTTTGCGTCCAGTAGCCTGCACTGTGTTGTAATGGCGCGCAAAACAATCTGCTCCAGATGATCGTTATCTATCACTACATCTTTGCATTGTGTCTTGGGTTCGTATCGGTGCATAGAACATCGCCAGTTCTTGTTTGCTTCTTTACCTTTGCTCAGCCTGTTTCCGCAACAACCGCATATAAGCAAAGAGGTGAAGGGGTTGTCCGACTTTGTGCCTCTACCTTTCTTTACCGACTTTATTGTAGATAAGGCTTGGTAATAGGTTTCACGGCTGATGATTGCCTCGTGCGTGTTCGGAATAACCTGCTGCATTTCCACCGGAACTTGCCTTACATGATTGCTCCCGACTCGCACAACATGCGATTTGAACGGTACAGTGTCACCGGTATAAATCCGGTTGGTCAGAATATTGCGAACCGATTCATAGCTCCACGATGATCGTGTTTTATACTTTCCTCGAACATCAGCAAGATATACTGATGGCGTAGGGATTGATGCTCCGTTTAGCTTTCGAGCAATATTTGTCACAGTAATTCCGTCAGCGGCCCATGCGAATATTTGCCGAACCACCTTTGCAGCCGGCTCGTCAACAACGATGGTGTTTCGCATATCACCTTTCTTGTATCCGAAAGGTGCGGTTCCATAGATAAACTCGCCGCTCAGCTTTTTCAGATCAACGGCGCTTTTGATTTTTTTCGAGATATCATGGCTGTACATCTGGTTGACTAAGTTGCGTATCGCCAGTTCAAGTCCTCCGGTCGCCTCTCCAAGCTCCATACTGTCAAACTGGTCGTTTATGGATATAAATCGGACATTATAAAGCGGAAAAACGAATTCAAGGTAATGGCCTGCCTCTAGGTAGTTACGGGCAAAGCGGGAAAGGTCACGCACAATGATGGTGCGAACTTTTCCGCTTTTAACAAGTTCAATCAGACGATTCATTCCGGGACGATTCATATTGGTCCCGCTATACCCGTCATCTACAATCTCAAAAAAACTCTCCTCTTGGAACCCATGTTCGCACAGATACCTTTTCACACAGATACGTTGAGATTGAATGCTGCAGCTTTCCTCCATGCTGCCATCTTCGGAATCCCCATCTTCTTTTGACAGCCTCAGATATGAAATGTCGATTCTCTCATCCAACCTGGAGCACCTCCTCTGCACAGTTCCGGACATCTGCAATTATCTTGTATGGGTCACTAAAGTTAAAAACAATGCTGATATCACGGCTGTCGTGTACAAGGATTTTCTTGACAAGAAGTCGCAGGATTTCCGGCGTAAGATCCGGAAGCGACTGATATTCTTTCATGTTACGCAACCATGCCTGTACATCAGACAGCTTTTCCTGTACCGCGCTTTTGTGAACATTGATATTCTCTTCGACATTCTGCAAATCTTTCAGTTGTTGTAAATACTTTGCTCTCATATATTCGTACTCATTTCGATCGATAATGCGGGCGGTCAAATCAACGAGAAGACGTTCCATCCTATCCTCTAGTCCTTTGCGTTTTGCGGATATGCTCGCAGATGGTTCTGTCAGTTCCGCGCATTCGAATTTAACAGCTACGGAGTTCTTTATATCTGCAATAAGCTGCTCAACATCCACAGCTACTTTCATTTGCTGGTCAATTGCATTCTTAACAACAGAATAGATCCTCTCCTGCCTGACATAATGGCTTGTACATTGTATATGCTCGGAATACCGATAGGTGTTGCAATCATAAAATATACGGCTTGGGGTATTTGCACCCATCCGTGCGCAGCCTTTTCCTGCCGACATAAGGCTGTGACAATCCGCACAATAAACCAGTCCCCGGAAAAGCTCCCTGTAGTCGTTCTGAAAATCATTTCTTTCTGCATAATTCCTGCGTTTTTCTAGCTCTTTGTAATTCACTTTTTGAACCATATCGAACAGCTCTTTCTGAATAATTGCCGGATGTGCATTTTCAATGATCTTCCATTCTTCCTCCGGACGATATTTCTTGCTAAGACCAACCCTACTGCGAGTTATTCTTCCGTGAACACGAGAGCCCACATACACCATGTCCTGCGTAATCTTACGAACAGTTCCTCTTATCCACAATGCATTCTTGTATTTTTTTGCAGTTGTCACTCCGCGCTCATAACGAATTTTTCCGGGGCATGAAACTCCGTCTGAATTCAACGCACGGCATATTCCGTTAAAGCTGACACCGTTCGCTCTCATCTGAAAAATTCGCAAAACAATCGGTGCAGTTTCCGGGTCAATCTCAAATGTGTTATGCTCCGGATCCCTCATATAGCCATATGGGATGCTTCCTGAAGATGGAAGATATTCACCTGTGTCCATTTTTGCGTGTATCGATGAACGAATTTTTCTGGATATATCCTTGACATAGTAATCATTCATCACCATTTTTAGCGGAAGTGTAAGCGCAGATGCATCCGCATCCGGTGCGGCACTATCGTAATCATCGTTAATACAGACCAGACGAACGTTCATTTCAGGAAATATGCGCTCGACAAAATTGCTCGTCATTACAAAATGGCGTCCCAGCCTTGAAATATCCTTGACAATGACACAGTTAACCCTGCCGGAGCAAATGTCATCAAACATCCTCTTAAATCCGGGACGTTCAAAATTCATACCGGTATAGCCATTATCGCAATATGTGTCAACAAGCACGATGTCATTCTTGCCGACAAGGTAATGATCGCCGATTTTCTTTTGATTCCCAATAGAATTTTGCTCTGTATCATCTCCATCCTCGACGGAAAGGCGACCATAGAAGCCTGCTTTCCAAATTGAAATTTCATTCTTCATTTCTGCTATAGAACGATTTACTCGACTTTTTCGCGCCATCTCAGCTCACCTCCTTCTGCCGAAGTATCTCTTTGTAATAAGCCAACTCATTTCTGAAGTTGAAATCAATTCGGATGTGTTTGTCCTTGTAAACATAGATTTTATCAATAAGAGTGACGACAACCTCTCTGGAAAGCTCCGTAATGCCATTGAACCTTGCAATTGATGCCATCCACTCCCTGGGAGAAGAACTTGACAGTGATTTTTCTCTGTCGGCAGTCAGGTTCCGAATTGTATCTTCGGCTTCGTTAATCAAACCAGCATATTTGCTTCTCATTCTTTCATATTCACAGCGATCAATCAGATCATCGTTGAGAGCTTCATATAATTTCATGCGGAACTCTTGATAACGATCAAGTTCGCTGTTCTTTTGAGCAATCGCCAAATCCAAGCGCTTTACATGAGCATCTTCCAGCTTTCTTTTTCCCATTTCATTCAGCAGTTCCTCCATATCCAGAATGATTTCAATCTGTTTGGTGACCGCTCGTAAAACCGTTTGTTCCAACTTTCCTTGTTCAAAACTATGACTGCTACAACCATTTCCTCGTTTATTGGTCGAGCAAACATAATATCCAAAAGATTTGTTTCCTCGTTTGACAGTTCTGCGTAGCATTGAGCCGCCGCAATCGGCGCAGAATACCATCCCGGACAATGGATACACAATATCGTTTTCGGGTGCCGTCCGTGTATCCCGCGCCAACATACGCTGTACCGTCGTAAATGTCAGTGGATCAATAATGGGCTCATGATTATTCTCAACAACAACCCAGTCCTTTTCCTCACGTAACCGCATCTTTTTGACTTTGTAATTTGGAGTCCCTCGTTTTCCTTGAACAAGTTTTCCAATGTAAATTGGATTTGTTAGTATTCTGCTGACCGTTACGGCCACCCATTTCGATTCAGATGAGGTTTTGAATCCAGTTTTGTACTTCAGCCCCATGCTTTTTTTATATTCTGCAGGAGGCAGAACCCTCTCACGGTTCAAAAAGTCAGCGATTGCTTGCTGATTGTATCCTTGAAATTTCAATGAAAAAATGCCTCTGACAACTTCCGCTGCATAATCATCTATAACAAGCTTGTGCTTGTCGTCAGTAGATTTGCAGTACCCATAGTTGGCAAAGGCACCTAAAAATTCGCCGTTGCCGCGCTGAATCCGAAATTGCTTGCGCAGTTTCTTAGACAACTCGCGACAATAGGCCTCGTTTATTATATTTTTTACCGGTATAATAATATCATCACCGGCACGACTGTTTTCACTGTCAACATCATCGTTGATAGCAATAAAACGCACACCAAAGGACGGAAAAATCATCTCTAGATATTTTCCCGTTTCGATATACTCCCTCCCCAGTCTGGAGAGATCCTTCACAATTACACAATTTACTCTTTTTGATTGTACGGCATTCAGGACACTACGAAAGCCGGGACGATCAAAGTTCGTCCCACTATAACCATCATCCTGAGCTTCCTCAATCAAATGAATATTAGGGTTACTCCGAAGAAATGCGCAAATCAGCTTACGCTGATTTGCAATACTATCACTCTCGTGTTTTGCGCCATCATCCTTGGATAGACGATAATATGCAATGGCATTATATTGTTCTAAATCAAGCGGCTTTTGCCCGTTATCATAAAGCGCCATAACAAACCTCCTAAATATCTCAGGAAATTTGTTTCCGGTGCCCGTCCGGGTGGATGACCGTCCACCCTCATTGACCATATTTATTATGCATTAAAAACGCACATTTGTCAATGGAATCGCATGCACTACCACAACTTTCCTGATGCACGATCCATACTGCTTGCGTAAGCCGCAAGTCTGTCTTGCAGGCTCACATCCGTATCGGTATAACCGATTTCAACCACAATACCGTCGTCTAAATAACGGTATGGGTTTCCGATTTGAGCAACATAGTCTCTAATTCTTTCCCTGCGAGGAACTGAGGTATCAACTACAACATCTTTTATATCTCTAAGTGAAGAAAGTTCCGCACGGGAATCTGTAAACTCATTCATTTGGCCGCTCCTTTCGCTCAAAAGTAATTATTGCCAAGTTGTTATTTTCTATTCAACCAATCAGATTTTATCGTCCACCGGTGCCTGCAGCGAACAGGTCCACAGAAATTTCATCTCCCCGCCTTCATTATGGCCGGGCCGCGAGTTACGGGAGTATCATTGTCCCAGCTGTGCTTCATGGCGAAATGCAGGAGCTACCCGCATATTATTACTCGTGGTTCTGACTGCCAATCAGACGGATAGGCGCTCGACGCAGCTGGAATGTACCGGTTCCGGACTGTTCGATTTTCAAGGAGCAGGTAAGCACAGGGGATGTCCTTACACCAGTAAATACGGGCAGCTTTTTCGTTCCATACACTCGCAGACAAGAAAATTTCAAAAAAATGCCGGCTTCAGATATTCCGAAACCGGCATTCGCCTCAAATCTTAAATTTTGATATATTAAGCGCAATATGTATGAGAATGTACTGCTTCAGATCCTCATCCAAGCGGCCATACAAATAGGAATTATGCTCGATCATCGGCATATACAATTCCAGTATGGTCTCTAAATCCCGATGATTTCCCATAACGGCCCCTTGCAGAACCTTTTTGAACTCTGATGTGTTCATTCATCATCACCGCCTTCCATCAGACGGGAGCGCAGCTTTTTCAGTGCAATGCACCTTTGATTTCTGACATACTGCAACGAGCAGTTGAGTCTTTTAGCTGTTTCTGCTTCACTCAGGTCTGCCAGGAACAACAGCTCCATTACCTGCCGACGCTTTAATGGCAGCTCCATAAAAGCCTTTGTCAGCCGTTCCTCTTCAAAATCATACGGGGTCTGCATTCTTGTGCTGCTCGGCCATAATTCGCATTGCGTCAGATCAATAAGCTCCGACTCCGGTATATCCTCGTAGGATATGATTTCCGGACGATTCTCATATTTCCGCAGATAATCAATTTTCGCTCGCTTAATAATTGTTTCAAGCCACCGCGTAAACTTTGCTCGCAGCTCATCCCGTTCGGGGTATTCCTGCCTGTGGTCCATTTCCATGCCTCCTTTGGGCATGCCACCACAGCAGGGAGAAAACATACCGTTTCACGGCATGTTTTACGGCGATATACGCAACATGCCATGATGGCATGCTGTGAATAAAAAAGTGGTTGGTCGTTACGATGATTATCACAGCGATCAGAACATCGGACTCACCTCCTTCCAAAGGGTATAATAAAAAACGACCATACCACACCTCTGTGTGATACAGTCGCTTCATGCGTGAATATAAAACCGATGCCAACGGCTCGGCTATGTGTATGCTGATATAAAAGCAGCTATGTAGTTTTCTTCTGTTAGGGTCTGCGCCTTATCATATGTACCCCCGCGTTCGCCTTATGTTTTGCTGAACTTTTCGAGTGAATCCAAATAGGTATTGAACCCTTCGCACGCCAGTATCCGCTTTGATACCGGGTATTTCTCGATTCATTTAGCAATTTCTTTCAGATATATTTCTTCGGGATGAGAAAACTCATGAGCCAATAGCTGATCCGTAGTTGCGCTCAATGCATTTGCAATACGAACCGTCATTTCGAGACTTGGCTTTACCCGCCCATTTTCAATCTGACCAATGTGGCTTGTGGTGCATCCGCACTTTTCCGCAAGGTCCTCCTGCCTGAATCCCTGCGTGACACGGAGCCGCCGAATATTTTGTCCAAAAGTCTTGTAGTCCACTGTACATATCTCCTTAAACATATTTTAGTGGACTCCGCGGCGAAAGTGAAGAGCGCATAAATTGCATACACGCACCATAAGTGTGATATTCGGATTTTTTCTTAGATTTATCCCGCCTTAAAAGCAAATAAGTCTGCTTGTAGTACCAGCAGACTCATTTATGCTTAATTGAACATGTCCAAATTATCGAGCATTTTGGTTATATCCTCTTCCAAAGCCTCGGAAGTTCCACTCATTGAAGTATCCGCTATAGTTTCGGTTGTATGAAGTTCAGATAGCTTTTCCTCCACAATGCTCCGTATCAACCGTTCCATTTGACTGCGGTCGAAGGCAGGAGCAACCTTAACCTCTATTTTACTATAACCAGACTGTAACTCCGGATGAGCATTGATATAATCACTCAATGCCGAAACAATGATTGTACTTTTTCTGTTGCCCAGTTTTTCCAGCAGCTCGCCGACACGAATCTGTTCTTCGCTGTTGGCACTAAACTGCAGTGTAAATCTATATTTTCCGTCTTTTCTCACCGCCTATCCCACCATCCTTTATGCAGGACGATGGGACAGCTGCACTCTGCCAAGCATTTCGTACCCAAGCGCATTGGCATTGGGGGACTCAACAAAGTCCGCCTTTGCAACCAGCGGAGATGCCTCCAGAAACGGCCGGAGAAGCAGACTTCCGCCGCCAATGAACACTGCCGGATTGGAACGGAGATCAACCTGCAGCTCGCGCAGTTGGTTGAGGATGTCCTGGGCATGAAGTTTGGTTGCGCCGCAGATCGTCTGCTTAACATCATCCGGTAAGATCGTATCCTGCCCGGAAAGAACAGCGCTGATGTGCTCGTCTTCAATGCGCATATCATGAAGTGCGCCGACTTTGCGGATAATCTCGTTGTTCATAGTGATGATACCGGTTTCAAGCGAACGGCAGAACTGCAAATCGGGTTTGCCATTTTTCAGGAGCAGCACATCCGTCGTATAGCCGCCGATGTCGACAACGAACACGCGAAGCATATTGACTACCATGCTGCTTTTCGGAACAACGGCCGCATATGCCTGTGGGAACACCATAACCTTATCAATCATAATGCTGTACGGCTTATCCTTATAAACAAATTTGATAATGCCGTCCCGTTTGAAATACCGGGCGAATTTGTCCTTGAGTACGCCGTAATGCTCCGGCGGCAATCCCACTGCCAGTTGGATCTGTTCAACGGGGCTGTACCGTCCGGTATCCTCAAGTTCCTTTGCAATGGCAAACAGCGTCAGAATAAAATAACGCTCGTCCTGCGTTTTGTCACGCATGTAGCTCAGGCGCTTTCCGCTGGTCGTCCAGTACCGCCCGTCATATTCCAGGATTTCGTCCGCCATAGGCGGCTTGACGGTGTGCTCAGACAGGCCGGAAACAAAGGAATGGTGCGGCGTTTTGATGGCATAGTTGCCGTGGTCGATTGCGATCAACATATAAGGTTCCTCCTATATTTCAATTTTGGATTTTCATTATCATTACACGAATCAGTATGCGTATTTACAACGGGAATACGCATTGTAGGGTAAAATAAGCACGAAAAAGGGCGAAGCCGAAACCTCGCCCTTCCGTTTTACTATGATTGCTTTTTCCGGAAAAGATACTCCCAGATATAATCGTCAAGCCCTTTGTAAGCCGGATCCCACAGATAGGTACCATACCGGAACCCCATATCGCCGAGCAGCTGCAAAAGATTATTATAGCCGTTCTGCACATGATGGTTGGTGGCGAAATCCATATCGAAAGCCGTTTTGATTTCGACCAATCCCTCGCTGCGCAGTTCTGTCAGAGTCAGTTCAAGCTGTGTCAGGGTATTCACACCCGGGACGGCCAGAACCGTTAGGCCGGTAAGAGCGTTTATTACATCCGCTTTCATTGGTCCTTCTGTCAGAACAAGCATCGAACGTACAGGGCCGGACAAATGCGTCCATCCCTCAGCTTTGCAGCCGTCTTTTTTCTCGGTACTGGAGACCCATCGGAATTTGCGCTTTTCCACATTGTCCCGACGGATCTGCAGACCCTGAATTCTCCCGTAGCGGTCACGCACGGGAATCAGAATGCCGCGTTTCTCATGGGTAAAGGTCCATGCACCGCTGTCATCCCGATAAAATCCGGGCACACCGGCAAGATATAAGCCGTCAGACTGCAGTTGCTTTGCGATCTGCGTCATACCGACGACCGGCGTTGTTTTATATCCGAGTCTCCCGATATCTGCATCTGTCAGGCCGCGTCCGAGTAGATTATCCCTGTGGTCAGAGGCCAGCGTGAGTTTGGAGAGCAATGCACTATAGGTTGCATGGCGTGCGTCGATATCCGTTAATGGGCATTCCGTATCCGCTTTCGGCAGAATCTTCTGCCGCGGGCGCGAAGCATTCTCAGGTACTCCCATTTGTGCCAAAATCGCTTTGCGGACCTCGTCGCGCGGAATGCCGGTATATAACGCATATAAATCGAATATTCCGCCGGAAGCACCGCAGCGCGGGCAACGAAAGACTTCCTTTTTCAAGTTGATATTCAAATGCTTTTTCCGCGGGTTCTCGTCACAGCACGGACACTGTACATAGTACGAGCTTTGACCGGACGAGGGATACGGTATCCCAAGCAGTGAGATAATATCCCACATATGAATCTTTTCCATACAACCTCCTTTCCGGGGACGGCAGGCTTTCTGCCGCCCCCGAATTTATTCTGCTTCACGCCGAAGCTTTCTGTTGTGCATATTCGCAGATCAGCTTTGCTGCATTCCGAATTTCCTCGCCGCCCGTAAATTTTGTTGCACACCACTGGATCGCCTTCGGATCCATCTGCAACACATCTCCCAGCGTCTTTCCGCCGTACTTGGTTATCGGGCAAGGGACACGCATGGCCTGTTCTACCTTTTCTTCAAAGGTGAGTTCTCTTTGCGGCGGTATCGTTGGTTCCACGGTGTATTCTTCCTCCGTTTCCGGCTCAGGCATAACGGCAGCGTTTTCATGCGGTGTGCTGCCGCCTGCCTGAGCACTGTTGCTGTTCAGCTCATCCGTGGCAGTATCTTCAAACTCATCACCTGCCATAGCAAACTGCAAACCGAAGCCGGCGTTACGCAGTGCAATGCCGACGGCTGCCGTCTGTGCCCATTCACGGGGCGAAACAGAAGGTTTGTCTGCCAGGTATCCGCGAGAGGCTGTTGCCTCGGCAAGATAGCATTCCGCACCGTCCTTGTAGCTTGGGTATACCTTAGCTGTTGCTACAAAGCAATCCTTTCCGGGTGATACCGTAATGGCAATACGCCCTTCGGGATACTTCATACGAAACCACGCCATCTGGATCATAACCGGGAGGCGCTTGCGCACCTCACCGGTTTCCAGGTCGGTATAATCTACCGCAAACGGTGTCGGATCGAATCCCTCCACCTCGTTGATTCCTTCGATTTTGGCAAGCATAGCCGCCTTATCATTCGAGTTGTTTTGACTCATTAGAAAGCCTCCTTAGAAATTGATATAGGTGTTGCGATACTGCATCCAGACGGGCAGAATCGTCTTAATGTAATTGTTGATGCAGGTTTTGTACTGTTCCTGCGTAGATGCGCTAAAGCTGGAGAAACGCTTGCGTCCGTCCTGTGCTACCTGCGTAAAGGACTGCAGGGCAGTTTCACGCTTCTTCTGTCCTTCGGCATCTGTCTTGGGACCGAACTTGCGCTCGTTCAGCGTAAAGCGCACATAGGCGTCTACAAGCTGAAAATGGAATCCCATAGCTTTGGTGTCCATCGTGACCGGCGCGGATTTGCACAGACTCTCAAAAGTCTCCAGCACACAAATGCGGTAATTCAGCTCCTGCATGATCAGCATCTGGTCAAGCGGTAAGCTGTTTGCCGCGATTTGCTCACGGATCTCATTCTGCCGTTTTCGGTACTGTTCCAAAATTGTTGCCATAGCAATTGCCTCCTTAGTTTTTGATCCCATACCCTTTTTCCGCTTCTGCCTTTGTCAGTCCGATAATGACACCAAAGGCGCGGATAAAGTCTACTCTGGTCACACGCAAAGTTGCGCCATCCTCGTATTCAAGGATAACTTTGTCATCTTCGTAGCTCCACTTTTCAAGCCAGGGTTCGTGTTTCATGATTGACTCCTTTCATTGCATAGCGGCCCGCAGGCGTTTTGCCAAACAGGTGCCGCGTTTTTCTGTATCGGTTTTCTTGATCGCCATACACAAAGCACGGCGCTCGCCGACAATGATGACATTCTCCTTGCCGCGAGTAATGGCGGTATACACCAGAGGCCGTGTCAGCATGACATAGTGGGCACATTGCAGGTTGATGATCACAGACCTGTACTCCGAGCCTTGCGACTTATGGATGGTAGAAGCATAACCCAGGTCGAGCATATCGAGCTGACTCGTGTCATACTCAGCCATTCGTCCGTCTCCGAAATCGATCGTGACGGTCGTTTCATCACCGGCTTTGCAGATTTTTGTGATGTACCCGATGTCGCCGTTACTGATTTCATCGCAGTTTTTGATCTGCATTACCTTGTCACCGCAGCGAAACCTTCTCGTTCCGTGAACAACCTCAGCTTTGTCCGGCGCCGGAGGATTGATTTTCTCCCGCAGCAGCTCATTGAGCGCATTGACACCGGTTTCGGTTTTCTGCCGATACGGTGAGAGTAGAGCCACATTGTCCACGCCGTACTTGGCAGTTTCCTGCAAGTACAGCTCCACGATTCTTTCTGCTGACTTGGGAATGCTCGCCGAGTCATAAAACTGAAAGTCGCTGCCATACTCCAGACTCATATTTCCGTGGCGAATCAATTTTGCATTGGTCGCTATCCGGCTGCCTGCCGTTTGGCGGAAAATCTTATCCAGCTTCACGACAGGGATGGTGCCGCTTGCGATCATCTCGCTCAGCACCGCCCCGGGTCCGACAGACGGCAACTGGTCTGCATCTCCGATAAGGATCAACTGACTGCCCGGTTTTACAGAGTCAAACAGATCTCCGGCAAGGTAGATATCCAGCATAGACACCTCATCGACCAAAATCAGATCGGCATCCAGCGTTTCCGGGGTGCCGTATTCTCCGTCCTCGCCGGCAATCAGACCCAAAGCCTTATGGACCGTAGAAGCCGGAAATCCGGTTGACTGCTCCATACGCCTCGCGGCACGCCCTGTCGGCGCACAGCACACGATCTCCTTTGACGGATGATTGCGGCTGTAAATGCCAAGCAAAGCTTTTTGCAGCATCGTCTTGCCGGTACCGGGACCGCCGGTAATAATGCAAAGGCCGCTGGTGAGCGCCGTTTTGATTGCCTGACGCTGTTCGGGTGCCAGACGCACCTTCAAACGGCTTTCTTCACGGTCGAGCTCATGATCCAAATCACCATAGGTGCAGGGATTTTGATGGCGGATCTGATATCGGATCAAGTTGGCAAGCTTTTCTTCGGCTTTTGCCGTCTTTTCCCGATAAACACAGCTTTCATAGGTCCGCATTCTGCCATCAAGGATAAGACGGTTGGCACGGGCTGCGATCATTTGATCCGTAAGTTCCGGCGTCTCCAAAGTCTTTTGGCAGGCTGCAATGAAGCCGTCCCGTTCCATACACAGATTTCCGTAGCCTTCCGCATCAGTCAGTGTGTAGAGGATACCCTCATCCACACGTTCGGGCGACAGTCTGTCAATCCCCATACTCATGGCGATCTTATCTGCCGTCTTGAAGCCCACGCCGACCATTTCGCAGAGCTTATACGGATGGTTCTTTACGATATCCATCGTTTGTTCTCCATATTCTTTGTAAAGCTTTACGGCACGGTTCGGCGTGATCCCGTGCGGCGACAGAAAGGCTACCACATCACGAGCACCGCGGTTGGCGAGGTAGGAATCGCAGATTTTTTTGAGTTTATTCTGACTGATACCGGAGATGGTCAAAAGCTTTTCCGGCTTTTTGTCCAGCACCTCCAGTGCCATATTCCCAAATGCATCATAGATACGCTCCGCCATTTTCGGACCGATGCCTTTGATCTGCCCAGACGAGAGATAGGCGATGATGCCTTCCCGGGTCGGAATGATCTGCTCCTCGTATCCCTCGACATCATACTGAATGCCGTATTTGGGATCCTTGCGCCAGTGCCCACGCATTTCATAGCGCATATTACCCGCAGTAGGCAGGCAGTACCCAACGGCCTTGATTTGTGTAATGGTGTTGCCGCTGCTATCCTTCAGTTTCTCGCACGGACGGTAAAGCGCGATCATAAAGCTTGCCGCATCCGCCGCGCCGGTACCGGAAGGATAGATCATTTTTTCAAATTGGCATAACAATGTCATTACTCCTTTCGCTTTGTTCCGGAAAACAAAGAACTCCCGAAAACACAGCGAAACACTGCTTCTCAGGAGTTCTTTGTGATACGGCATACTCATTTGAACAGCGCCGCATTTTCCAGATAGGATTCGGGCTCCGTAAAAGCCATCGGAAAGTTTTCACGATCCAGCTTTACGGACTTCTTATCCCCGTTGTTTTGTGTGACAAGCTTCTGTACCTCCAGATACAGGCCTTCGTCAAACACCGTAATCGGCATACGAAGCAAAGCCGCCTTGACGATCTCGCCGCGCATACCGTTGCTGAGCCTATTTCCGCATACGAGCATAACATCGCTTTGCTCCAGGATCTCCAGACCGAATCGAAGCGCAATGGCTCTTTCGGCAGGGATCTCATCGCAAAGCAAAAGCGGCATATACGCATGAGGCGCAGCGGCGTTCATGTTCATTTTCTTGTTTGCGTAGAACATATACGCTCTTGCCGTGCGCAGGTTCTTTTCGCGCTGCTCGCGGGTGTCCGCCCGAAAAGGGGAGCATACATAGGCTCTTTTGCGGTAGCGATCAGCGGATGCCAACTGATACATCAGCTCCTGCTGCCAGTATTGATGATAGATATTGTCCATAATAGGACTCCTTTCTTAAAGTGGTTGTACACTGACCTTGACCTTACGGCTCTGTGTCGTTTTCATTACATCCGGCAGAATCGTCGGATACTTTGCCTTCAGAACCTTGGAATCGGGTCGTGTAGTGGATTTAGTGACGAAATCAATGAGAAGCTTATCCGATGTCGTCGTAAGGACGCCATGCTCATGCTCCTTCATGATTTCGGCAATTCGCACGCTGTGTGCTTCGATCTCCTTTTCATAAGTTTTGATTTCACGGTTGCACTCCGTGATCTTGCCCTGCAACAGAGCAATTCGGCGCAGTGTGTTTTCCTGTTTGGAAGAAAACTCAATGGTCGGCAGTCCGGACTGGCTTTCTCCGTAGATACGGGCTAGTGATTCAAGCGCCAGTTGCGGCGCTACACCGGACATTGTAGGCGGCTTATCATGCTCAAGGCTCCATATCCATTCATCAAGACGCTCGAAGATCATATCTTCCTTGGCTTTATCCCGGGTGATATCCGGAATCGCCAGGTCGTTATCCGGGTTGTTACCCCAGATGGCAGAGAAAGCACCGATTTCAACGTCAGCCACAGCCAGATAAAATCGAAGCTGCAACTCATAGTACAGAGGAATGGCACCATCGTCCCACTCGCTTGCTTTATGATAGGTGCAGCTCTTGCACTCCAGGATGCCTGGTTCTCCGTCAGAGGCACGCTCAAAACGCCGATCGAAGTTGGCAAGCGCATACGGATGGTCTGCGTGTTGGTACAGGTTCGTGTCCTCATACACGCGGTTCCCGGTTTTCTTGGCATACCAATGCGCTGCGATAGGTTCAAGCAAATGCCCCATTTCAAGCTGATTGGCGTTGCTTTTTGCCGGCGGCTTCATCCGTCCCTTTTTGATCATCCACAGTTCCAGCGGCGTTGTCCAAGGGGAGACCCCGAAGACGGCTGCCACATCACTGCCGCCGACTGTATACGGGATTTTACCGGACGGTCCGTGCATACGGGCCGCCAGCCACTGGGCGTTGGTCATTCCGGCAGTATCGCATAGGATATTCGGTGCCGCCATCAGTAGCTCACCGCCTTTGCCAAATCAAAATCACTCCATTTGAGTGTGAGCGCACGCGCCATGTTTTCCTCGACAACAAGGAGCTTGCTTTCGGGAAACTTATCCGTTTTGAGAATAAACGGAATCTCCTGCATGGCCAGAAACACATCATGTGCCGTGGCAGGGCCTCCGCCGTAAGACATCTCAAACATGGCGATTGCTTCGACTGCTGCCTTTTTAGGCAGGCTGAGCTTTTTACACACCCGCGTCATGGCGTTGATCGGAAAATCCAGATGAATCTCCATCAGCGCCTGCAGCTTGGCGATGCTGTCCCCGAACTGGGCAAACAGTTGATCCAGCGCCGTATCAAAGTCAGCAACCTTGGATTGATGCCGATGATCTACGGCTACGCAGCCGCCGATATGGACAGAGTGCCTGCCGTTCATCAGAAGTGCAGAGACCTTTGCCGAGGCGACACCGGTATCCGATGTCATAAAGCGGATACCCGGCATCAGCTTGGATGCCATCGTCGCTTTGCCTTGGGCAGCCAGCACCTTTGCATAGGTACCGAGCAGGTCTTCCTTCTGGTCGGGCATTCGCCATGAGGCACTGACCAGGGAATGGTCACAGTACCCGGACTCAAACTCGTTCCCGGAGAACCGTGCATCGAGTTTTGCCTGCAGAACTTTCAGCAGTTCGTCGATCGGAAGGACGGAATAATCCACATCATCACCGGAGTGAACGGCAGAGATTTTTTCGTCCCGGATCAGCAGGAGCGCATCCGCCGAATACAGCTTCAGGCATTCGTTGAGCACTTCGGCCAATACCTCGCGGCTGAGTTTGGGAAGCGCGGTGCCTCCGATCTTCGCTCTGTCGAGCAGGCTTTTGTAGGCTGTCACACGGACCGGGTAAAGTTCTCCGTTTACGCGCATGGCAAGCCCGAGATTTTCTGCCGTATCCTTTACGGCTTCCTGTGATGTTCCTGCAGCAAACGCAGACAAATTACCGATGAGAGGCGAGGACTCACTGAGAGGTTCCACCTGCAGGTCAGCGACCTTGCAGCGGATCCAACGGCTGTTCTTTGCCTGTTCCTCATGATAATCCAGCAGCATCGGGTAGGAACTGAACAGCGTATAATAGCTGTCCTGGCATGGTTTTTGCATAATGAAATGCTCCTTTCTTTGATTTTGACGGCAATGCCGCCTTGATATATGACAAAAGCCAGCACCCCCGAAGGACTGCTGGCTTTGTGCCCGAATGAATTGGCCGGAAACAAAAAAAGTGCCATTTGCAATAACGCAAATGACACTGTGATAACTCTGTTAAACTATGCTTGGATCAGAACCAAACTTGATACTTACACAGATAGTATAACAGAAAACTTCGCAATAGTCAATCCATTCGCCGGAAAAGGGCATTTTCAGCACAAATCAATTTACATTCTTACTTCAGAAATTGAAGATTTGCAGTCGAAATGTAAATGTGCATCAGTTTAAGTCATCGCAGGCTTTCGTGCATCGATATAGAGATCGATGTCGTGAATGATATAGTTTGTGCCGGTGGTGTGAAACACCTCATAGCAGGCGTACAGGTAATCCCACACGCGATATTTACTGAACAGCTCATCAAGCTGTCTGCCGGTCAGCTTCTTTGCATATTTGTACTGCTCGGCACAAAATATCATGAATTTTCCTTGCTTTGTCATGCTGTAATCACGGCGTTTCGGGATTTTAGGTAGATATCAATATCATTGTTAATGTACTGATATCCGGTTGTATGAAGGACATCGTAAAACTCGTTCAAGTAGTCAAACACACCGTAACGGCGAAACAGTTCTGCAGTCTGTTTGCCCGTCAGAGATTTATGCACCTTATAGCTTTCAAGGCAAAACACAGAAAAAGCAGTTTCTTTGCTCATGGTTGTTCCTCCTTACACATCGGGAAATTCGATTTTTCCCGTTTTTTCTTCCTGCTCAAAAAGCAGATACAGCATATCCGTGCTGTATTGCCAGACTTTCGTATCCTCCTGCTCAAGAGTGGCATACAACTTTGAATTATACAACTTTGTGATTGCGTCATTTTCGGATATATTTTTCTTTTTTGCGATCATCCCTACAAGGTCAGCACTGATGTAGGGCATAATTGCTGCGAATTGTTCCTGTCCCATATCATTGTTCCTCCGTTCTGATTTCTTTTGAATCGATAAAGTGAATATAGGAAAGCATCTTTTCTGTATGGAATGTCCATTGATCCTGCAAGACCTCGGTCTTCAGCCGTTTTACCGTTTCCTCCGCATCCAGAACGCCGGTTTCAAAAAGTCGGATAGAGCGATAAACATTATCATCCGCTACCGGACCGATATGCATATCGAACATCTTTTCCGGCGTTTCACCGCGGCGGTTTCTGACGACGAATTGCAGCCACTCCATATCAGCTTGAGTGAAATGATATATCTCTGCCTGTTTCTGCGCTAGCTCAAAATCAAATTCGTAGATCGAAACATATCCGATATTCTTGCTCTCTCTGCGCATTTTGATTTTTGCCCAACGCTCTGCTTGATGCTCAGATGTGGTCGTATAAAAGCCTGTTCCGAAATCAAGGAATGAATCACTGATGCGGATCTCCGGCTTTTCAACGAGTACCGTGCTTCCGTGATAAATAATCATGCGAGTTCCTCCAATAGTTTATGAATGGTCTTCTGCTCCTGCTTCAGCGCAGAAAGCATTTCTGTATAATGCTTCCGAAGGGCAAGCTTTTCACGGATTGTGTCAACCGTGTCAGTATCTTTACCAATATATTTATCGTACAGCTTGCCGTTCTCTCTGTATCTAAGATAGTAGTATCCGTTTTTGCGGCAGGCAATCGAACCTTTGGGAAGTGCTTCAATCAGAGATTCGTATTGAAGAATCATCTGTTCATTGCGAACAGCTTCCTTCTGCACCACGGAATCAATCAGCATTGCTCTCACCTCGGCATTATTATACCACACAAATTGCAAAATATCAATAGGTATGTGTGGTAAGATGGGGGGAAGCTGTTTTTGTCCGGCCAACCATTAGCGGAACTATGACAAAAAGAAAAGCGCCTGGATATTCCAAGCGCCCTTCTCTTGAGTAATTAGATTTTGATACTATGCCGCATTCCTGTTCAATGACCACAAGCCCCGCCCGTCATGAGTGAAGTGCATGGGATTGATCTGCAGCGTTTGGCGGATCTTTTCCTTCCACCATTTGTTTGACTGTGCCTTTTTATGCGGTTCGATCTGTTCATAGAGAAAAGAAAGCGCCACCGGCTCCTTGCATGTCTCCAAAACTGCTGCAATCACATCCCGCCAGGTTGCTCCCGGCATATCACGGATATCTACCGTCGAACTCTGTGTCATCAGAATCGGAATAAGTACAGGAGAGTCCTTGCGAACGATCATAACATACTCATGCAGGATAGGGATAAACTTACCGCTATACTGCGTCCGGTCCGAAAAGCAGTTGTGCTGCGCCTTGATGATAATATTCTCCAAGGTGCCGGGCTTTACGATCTCGGCAAGCATACTGTAAAGTCTGCCCTTCTTTTTGATGTCACCCATCAGGACAGCCATCCGACCGCCGTTTTCCAGTGCCGAAAACTGTTTCATCATGGCATAATTCATTGCTCTGACAAAATCGTCCCAGCTTTCAATACGGGACAGGTCCAGGCGTTTCGGGTCATATCCGTACTTCTGCATCACATCGGACGCTTTGTACATGACATCGGAATACTGAATGATATCCCAATACGGCGGATGCCAGAATACAAATTCCGGCCGCTCAGGAATATCGCAGTTCATAATATCGAACCCGCTGTGCAGGTCGTAAAGATGACTGCGGATACCGGCTTTATCGGCCGCCGCTTTGGTTGTGCCGCTTCCGCACATATAATCGCAGATCTCTTTGGGCTTAAAGAACCCGATAAGATCCTCGATCAGCTTTGGAGAGCAGTTTCCGCGGTATCGGTTGTCACCGCCGTCGCCGCGATCCGGATAGGAAACAATGCTCGTAAGCGGCCTAATTGGTTCACTACGACAATACACGAAATCGCCTCCTTATCCTTTTCCTGATTCTGTGTCGGAATGCGTATTTCTATCCATATACTCACGCAGCAATGTGTGCGCAGCTTCTGAAACGGCTTCCCAGTAGCACTCCCAATAGGTATCGCTCAGTCCTTTGTCGATCATGTTCGGAATGCGCACATCTGCAAGATACCGCTGATAGTCTTCTTCCGATAACTCGCTGATTTCTTCCCACTGCTCAACCTGACAGGCAAAATCCTCATACCGGGATGCATCTAAGTAGTCTCGTCCAACATCACCGATGACCGAAGGTGTCAGAACCACATCGCGTTCTTCCAGAAAAATGGCATAATGGCTTTCGCAATAGAATCCATCCAGCCATCCTTCATAGGAATTTTCCGATGTTTCTGTCTGGTATTCCGGTGTGTTGATCCAGTCCGAAAGGCAGCCGGAGTCGATCTCGTTTCCGAGCGCCTCATTAAGCCTTGCTCTGGCCTCCAGCGGATCCGAATAAATACTGGACGAATGTCCGGTGCCACCGTTTGCAGCCCAATCCTCGCTCAGTATGTAGAGCTTGATGGACTTCTTTGACTGACCGGGAACGATAATCATTTCCGGAGCCATAATGACCATGTCGAAGCAAATGTCATCCAATATCTTTTGCGTGCCATACAGGTTCGAGAACACTGCTTCAACCTTTGCGATGTCCGTTGGTAATACCGGAGGATCAAAGGAGCAGTAGATGTCCGGAGTATCGTTTTCGGTTTCTTTGTCGCTGCCGTCACGGATTTCAAAAATAGAACCGATAAGGCCGGCATATTCGCTTTGATCGCTGCCGATGATCACATCACCGATTCGGTATGTGATGCCGTTATATAAGAATTCGGCACCGGGTTTGTTTATAATCATATGAGTACCTCCTTACATGTGATAGTCTACGGAAACAAGAACATCTTCGCCGTCAAGATCATCAATATAAGTATCGATCTGTTCGTGCCAGTTACTGCTCTCTTTTCCGATGCTGATGTCATTTTTGCTGAGCCATTCGTCTGCATCGACGATATCAGATACGCCGATGGGATACTTCCACGATTTCGGTATTCCTATGCGGGCAAGGTATTCGTCCAAGGTTTCACCGGCTGCATAGGCGCACTTGCCGCAGCAAAAAAATCCGTTCTCTCGAAACTCACCATGGAACTCATCGGGTAATTTGCCACATTGGAACGCTTCCTTGAGTTTGGTGTATCGCTCCGTATCCTGAGCAATATACCAGCTCCGCATAATATCCCAGCAGATGTCTTTTTTCCTTGCTGCCGAAACCCACATATATCCTTCGGGTGCAGGGTATTTTTTGCTGTAGTTGCCCCAGCTTCGTTCCCCGAAAGAGTATTCCGTACAGTCTGCTTTTACAAGGAAAGTCACCGGCCATCTTCCGCCGATCTGATACCAGTCCCACATGGCATTGGGATTACAATAAAAGCCGTACCTCTTTTCTTCCTTGTTGTACTCATATCCGCGATAATCTTCGGCATATTTCTCAAAGGTCTTATACACCTTCTGTCGAGGACAATTCGGCAGGTACTGTATTTTTCGGGATTGCTTCGTGCGTCTGGTATGATGGAGAGGACCGACCTTGTTTTGACTGACCTTCCCGTCTACAATGCTGTACTTGCTGAAATACGGGTAGCTGCCGCATTCGACGATCTTTCCGTTTGGAAGCTTCAGGCAGTCTACGGACTTTGCGTAGTCGGCTTTCAGTTCCTCTGTCATGTCAGCAAATTCCATGTATTCTTCCGGCGGTTCGGTACTGTATGGTGTCATAACTTCTTCTACTGCGCTCACCAATTGGCGTGCAAAATTCGTCGTTCTTCCCATAAGGGAGCACAGTGTGATTTCCGCCATAAGGTTCTTAGCCAGTTCGTCCTTTTGAGCCTGCAGCAATTCGATAGATTGTCTGACCGCAGCATTTTCGTGCGGATCTTCTTCCACAGTCGGCATGTACACGGTCACCAGTGTTTTGAAATGCATAATGATGTTCCTTTCTGAAAAACAGATGGGCAACCGTGTGTCATCACCAGCTGCCCATCGTTTTGTTATATCTTGATGTGTTTATACCCGAATATGTCGCTTGACCACACCGGTCAGCTTCGTGGGCAGTTGATTTAAGTCAGTAATATCGAGGAAGGAATCTCCGTAGATTCTCTCAATATTCTGCTTATCGTTGCCGATTGCAGCGGCAACAAAGAGTATGCCTTTGCGTTGATATTCCTGCTTGATTCCGCGCAGATCCTCCTCAGCGGCCGTGCCGTAGTAACCGGTATCGGCAGGTTGACCGTCTGATACCAGAATAAGAAGCTTTACAGACTCGGATCGCTTGGAAAGCGCCTCCGCCACATAGCGTAGTGCAGCTCCGTCGCGGTTGCTGCCGCGGGCGCTGATATCCATCAGCCTGTACTTATCGTCATTGTCAAAACCGTTGAACTCGGCATAGGAGTAAAGCTCAACCGAATCCTTCCCGTCGTAGTAATCGGTCGAGTGACCGTATACCATAACAGGGATCTCAAGGCTTTCACAAAAGTCGTATAGGATGATGGCTGCCGCTCGGGCATAAGTGCAGCGGTCGCAGGAGCACATAGAACCGGACTCATCCAAAAGAAGTCCCACTGCGAGCTCCGGAATTTCATTGGGCAGGTTGTTCTTATAAAACACCTTGCCGTCATTCCGGCATAAAGCGTGTGCATCCAGACGCCGTCCCATAATAAGGCCGGTCTGTTTGCCACCGCGTCGGTTCTCCTTGAACTGTCGCAGGAGACTTTTCTGGAGCTGTCGGGAAATGCTGATGAGCGGATTGCAAATCGCATCGTATTGTTCCACAAGCTCCGGGTCAACGGATGCAATGCGGTTCACGCGGATATTGACGCCGCTGTGGATATCTCCGTAGGAAATACTCTGTGCAGCTTCATTCAGTTCCCGTATGCGTTCGCTCTCCAGCTCCTCGCAGGCAGCCTTTTCCGCCATATTGTCCAGGATCCGTTCGATATCCGAGGCAGCACGGTCATATTGCTCGCGCTGATACTCAGAATTTTTCGTGACGGAACCGCCGACAGGGGCGCTGACGCCGTCTGTCTGTTGCTGCGGAATTCTTCCTTTTTCGGATTCCGAGGTTTCCTGCTTTCCGGAGCCGGAACCTCCACCGCCGGGCTGAGCATTTTCAGAATCATCTGGTTGATCCGAGGCTTCTCCAGACTCAGATGCGTTTTCATTGTTTTCCGACTCAGTCTGGGGAGAAGCGTTTTCGCCGCCAGACTCACTTTCAGACGCCTCGGATCGTGTTTCTGCCCTTGCTGCAGCAGTTGCTGATTCACCGCCGTTGCCGGATGCCTCCGGAACAGGGGTGCTGGTTCCGCTGCCGGCCTCAGATGTGCCGGCAATGGAGCTTAGAATTTCAGAAAGCGTTTCCGCCACAGTGACTGTGCCGCCTGCAGCTTCTGCTTCTTCCTGACGCTCTTTGCAAACCTCGCAGAAATCTTGAATGTACTCCCAACAACGGATCATTACGGTGTTGACGGCATTCCAGCGCTCCTTACCGGAACGGTTCATCAGAGCCTCATCAATGTCATCGATCAGACCGAATACCGTCTTTATGCGCTCGTCTGTTTTCGGCTCGTCACCGTATTTGATCCGCCCGAATTTGGCGTAAGACAGCATGATCTGCAGGATACTTTCAAGAATATGCCTGCCGTCGTCCGTCTCCTTGGCGATCAACTCCGTCACCGTATCGATCTCGTCAAAATGACGCTCACGCAGAGTTTCCAAACCGTAACCGAGTGTACCGGGGAAGCTGTTCAGCATCCGGTTTTCGATGTACCCGTCTTCAATGATATTGGCAGTGTTCGCTGCGATCTGGTGGACCATCTGCAGATTCTTCGGATCCTCCTTGACATATTCCCAGAACGCTTTTTCGTTCCGGGCATCCGCCGCCAGCCGGAAAGCCGGCGGGCGAGGATACCATTTAAAGCTGTCCAGATAGTTGTGATAAGTCTGGGCAGAAAGAAAATCGGTAAAGAGCACATGCCCCAGCTCATGTGCAAACATACCGCACACGAGCTGATACCGATTCTCGCGTCCTTTGACCTTGGTCACCAACGGATGCCCCGTGTTGATACGGATCTGCATATTGTCCGTTGCCGCCGTGAAGGCATCCTTTGGTTTCCAGTACAGGTTCACACGGACTCGACGGTTGTAATGATACCGTCTGGTCTGTGCTGCTGCCAGATCCTCAAAATGCCCCGCCAACATACGGGAGGAAAAGAACTGTTTATCCGTGATTTTACTGCGTTTCTCGTTGAGACGCTGTTTGACTAATTTATGATTCACCCTTGCCATTTAGGGTAGCCTCCTTTCTCTGAAATTATTATGCCGACGCCTTATGCCGTTTCGGTGCAAAAATCGGCTCCAAAACTGTGCTGATCAGTGCTTCGCGGTCAAGCTCGTCGGCAGTTGCCTTGCTGATGATGGTATACAGCGCCGATTCGTAGATATCTCCGGTGATCTCGCTGCTGATGATCCAGTCGATCAGACTGCGCATACCGTAAGAGCCGTCCGTGATACTGTTTTTGCGGCAATATTCCGCAAGGTCATTGACCACCTGCACCATCTTGGACACCTCATACTCATCTGTCGCACCTGTAACCGACATGGCACGCTGCGCCATCACTTCAGGGCTCGGTAGCTCTACATCCCGCACCAGACTCATTCGGTCGAGCACAGACTGGTTCATGCCGCGGCAGCCTTCATAGCTCGTATTGGTTGTTACAACTACGACGGCATCAGGGTGACGCTGGATAACCTCGCCGGTCGGCAATGTGATAGAACCGGATTGTTCCAAAAGAGAGTTCAGACCCACCAGCACGCCCGGTTGGACGATTGTGGATGGTTCCTGTATCTCGATCACATAGCCGTGCTTGAGGGCCTTCACAAAGTCAGTCTCCACATAACGATAGGTCTGTCCACTGCTGCTTTTATCTTTTACGGGCTTGGAAAGCTCCCGTACCTTTTCCGTCACACGGTCAAGAACGATGCTCATGCAATCCTGTGAGGTGGCAGCCGCATTCTCTACACCGGTCAGCGCCATATAAACGCCTGCCGGATCATAGTCCATATCGTCAAGGTCAGGCAGCTTCATCAGCTTAGAAACATTGGTATAGTTGATGCCGCCCATTTGCATCAGCGTCTCCCGTTCAGCGTCCAATTGGGCACTGCCCGTAGAGTCCTCGGAATCCGGAAAGATCATACCGACAAAGTCGAAGATCTCCGTGTTGGCTGAGCAGGTGTATTTCATATACGGCAGACCGAGTCCTGCGGCAATGGCTTTTGCACCCATCGTTTTGCCCGTACCTGCCGGTCCGCGCAGCAAGAAGTTGCGCATCTGCATGGATTTGCCGGTTGTCGCCTTGGCGTGCTTGCAGATGTCTACAACTTCCTTCGGGATGATGTACCACTCCGGAAGCTTTGGGATCAGCATTGTTTCCTGCGGCGTGAAGGTGCGTTTGTTCAGCACATACTGTCCCTCAAAGTCGGCATGGTCAATGGTTTCCGTTGCGGAATAAATCTGCGCCGGTCCGGTCTGGGCAAAAATCTTGAATTCACCCGCCAGTACCGTAGTCGGTGTAAAACTGCCGGAATCCAGGTGCGTCTGAGATACACGCATCAGATTGCCTGCCTTATCTACATTGACCTTGACATGGGCAGCGCAGCTGTCATCCTTGATGCGGCGATAGGCATTGTCGCACATAAGCGCCATGTATTCCGTAGCCTTATCCATATGGGGATAGCCGGCGTTCAGCTCGTCCTGGTAAGCCTCGAAGTTTTCTTTGAATTCATCATCCTGCATCAGCATAGGGAACAGCGCCATCATTACGGCGGCTCCGTCACGACCGCTGCTGTTGAGAGTGTAGTTTTCAAAGGTCTCCATGTTACTGTCATAGACGCTCGCCATCAGGCTGCCGGTGTTGCTATCGTACACCACAAGATGATAGGCATCCGCGCTGACAGAGGATTTATACTCTGCCGCCGTGCGATGATCGATGATGCCGACAGCGCCCTCGCCGGACCCGTCCATACAATGGCAGACCGCATGGACCGCCTTGATCACCGTTCCGCAAAGGGTAGAAGTTGTCCCGTCGCCGTACTTGGAAGACACCTTGATCTTTTTGTTTGCGATGGTGTCAAACGGCGACGGCAGACTTCTGCCGAAGTTAAAAATATTGTTGATGTATGTTGCCATACTTTACTCCCTTTCTGCACTCAGTGCGATAGATTGATTTTGATTCCCTCCGCAATACATACGGCATCTTCAAGCCCTGTTCGCTGCAATTCCAGGCAGACATTCTCCCAGCTCTCACGGGCAGGAAGGTCGTCAGCCGTCAGGATGATTTCGGTCAATCCCTGACCGATGGCATCATTGCACCGTGCATTCAGCTCAAAGATATGAGACTCCGCCCATTCAAAGGCGATGAGCTCATAGTTTTCTTTCGGTTGCTCTGTGGCAGGAGCTTCCGTCCGTTCCTCAGACTCATCCGGCTTTTTCGGTATCTCCTGATACTGAAGGCCGATAACCTGAAGGTTCTGAATAATGACCTTTGCCTTGCGATAACCGCCGGCTCGGTTGAGCAGGATATAGACCTCCTCGCCGAGTTCGATCAGTTCAAACGCATTCGGTGCTTCCCAGATCCACCGGGCATTCGGATACTCATTCAGCACGAGCGTCGTAATCCGGCTGGTAATGAGGGAATGCGCCAGCTTCCGCAGATCGCTTTCCGTCGGTGCCGGTATGGGGGCAGGAAGCAGCGGCTGCGGTTCTACCGGGTCAACACGATTGCCGGATAGAAACAGCAGTCGGATCGCTGCGACAAAAATGCCGAGGATGATGAGCAGCAGGATCGGCCAAAGTCTGCAGATGAATGTCAGCAGAGCCAGCGATCCCAAAATCATCAGCACCTCATAGGCAATTTGCCGCTTTCGGTCTTTGTTGTTCATAGAGATGTCCTTTCTGAACGCAAAAAGGCGCACACAAGAAACCATACGGTCACTCATGTGCGCCTCTTATACGCCCGATTCAATTGTTGCCTCTCAGTTTTCGTCAAAGAAGGAATTGCCTCCGCCAAACAACTCGTAGCCGGTAAAGCCGCCGCCGTTATTTGCGGGTGCGGCCGCTGCCGATGCCGTCGATGCTGCCGGATGTCCTTGCGCTTCATCGGTGTTCTGATTATCCTTAGACTTACCTCCGCCGGAAGCGTACTCAATATCATCCAGAATGATGACCATTGCACTTTTCTTCTCGTGAGTCTGCTGGTCTTCCCAAACATCCTCGTCCAGACGGCCGATAAGATTGACAAAGGATCCATCCTTGAGCTGCATCTTCTTGATGCGCTCGCAAATCGGACCGAAGCCCTTAACTGCCAGATTGATCCACCGAGCATTATTCTCAGCGTTAGGGTCATAGACCTTCTTGCCGATCCGGAATCTCACCGCATCGCCTTTCTCGGAAAACTTGATGGCTGCTGCGCCGTCATATCCTCTCGATACGACGACCTGGGTTGCAAGTACTTTTAACATAGGGTACTCCTTTCTGCAGGGATCGCCTGCAACAAAAATATTTATTTCATCCCGCTTATCACGGGTAGAAACCGACAGAAACAAAAAAGTGCCAACCAGCACATTGCGTGCTAATTGACACTTTGAAAACTCGGATTACTCGGATTTCTCGTAGGAAATCTTGAAACTTACGGTGTAAGTATAGCATAATCCATCGAAATAGTCAATCTGTTTGGGAAATTTGCCCCGAAATCATCTTTTCGATCTCCGTTTTGGCAAAGTCCAAGGCAACCATTGCCCTCAGCGCATCGAAACGAAGTGTTCCGTCTGCGTTCCCGTTTTCCTCGACCAGGTTGTGTATTTCCTCCAGTAAACCGAGTATTCTGTCTCTGTCTGTCATAGTCAGGCCCCTTTTCTTATTTCAACAGCATAGTAACCGCAGATCAGATATGCTCCGTCACGGCTGTATACCGGTGTCTTCTCCGATAAGTATATAGTCACAGTATCTCCCACGTTGAGCCGCTTTATCCTTTCGTGTATGGAAACGGTCAAAAGCCTCGGCACTTCCTCTTCATACTCAAGCATCAGGCTTTTTACGCGCTTTCGTATCGCAGTCGTTTCCACCTGGACGCAGGTACCGCTTACCGAAATATAATCTCCCCTGATACAAGTATAAAACAGTCGTAAGGCATTTACAATAAAGAATCCGGCAAAGAGCAAACAGGGGAGGAAAAGGTATACATCCCAAAAGCCGAACAGCGTAATAAAGAAGAGAAGCACAAACACGATTGCAATGGCAAAGCGCCGGATCACCTGCTGCTGCAATGGCTCAGGGAGTTGCTTGAACCTTTCCTTCATCCGATTTCACCTCACAATACGAGCACTAATTTCTTTTTCAACAGCCGCAGCAGACTCTGCACAACGGCATCGCGACATTCAGCTGCTTCCATTCGAGTTTCAAGAAGATTGTCTGCGATCGTATCGACCGTATAGATCCGTTCGATCAGTATCTGCCGGTTATCCGTATACAGAAGGTCCTGCGTGGGCTTGATCCCGTTTTCTATGAGATATACAAGCTCTGCTACGGTCAGACGAACACCGGCATTCTTCAGCCACTGCAATATTTCTTTATCCATAGCCCTGAGCACAGATGGTCCGGTAGTGTCTGTCGGACAGAAGATGCACCTGGATGTGATCCGATAACGGGAAAGCTCGTCATTGTCTGTTTCGGTTTCCGCAAGCCCCAGCTTTTGCAGATAAGCGACCGGGGGCTCATTGCGCCCGAGAGCTTCCGCAAACTTGAAGCGGCCGTTCAGCCATGCTGCTGCGGCATTTCCCGTGAGTTCAAATTTCTGACCGCCGTACAAAACGAACAGAAGCTGTTCCGTAGAGCCTTTCTGCACAATTCCTTTGGATAAATAAATCATCTCTGCCACCTCGCATGCTTTTTACTTACATTACACGGGCAGCACACCGGATTTACAACTATCAAACGAAATACAGCATCAGTACGCAGAGTCCAATCACAACGAGCACACCGATTGCCAGAACGATGATCTTTTTAATGGGGGCAGAGTCCGTTTCAAAGCGCTCCTTGCCGTGATCGACTGGTAGGAGATCCTCATAGTATCCGTCATAGCCGTCATTGTACGTTTTCCGGAGTTCAGCATCGGTTACAGTCGAAGATTTATGCTTTTTCTTTTTGCCCGCAGACGATGTTTCCACCGGCGTTGATTTCTCTGGCTTCTCCTTCTTGGCCGGTAATGCTTTTCCGCATTCAGCGCAAAAGGAAACGGCGCCGTCTGGAATATCGGCGCCGCAGTAGGGACAGTATTTCATTTTCATACGCTCCTTTTTGGCATAATAAAAGTGGGCCCTTGCTACAGACCCACTGATTGACGGTATTATTATAGCATCTTTTCATTTCCGTGTCATCGGCTTTTCTGTGCCATTTTTTCGCCATTTAATAGGCGGCAAAAGAACGCGACGAGTCTGAAACAAATGAGTATTTTGATTTACTATACTTATGAAAAAAGGGCGGCAAGGATTTTACTCCCTGCCGCCCGAACCGCATCAGAACATCTGAACAGAAGAACTGTCCGGTTCTTTGTGGTTTTCACTGTACTGTCCCTGCTTCTGTGCAGGTTGATTTGCGTTTTGTTGATACCACGATGTGAGCCAACACTGATAATGCATCCTTGTTATCAGGAACATCTCGCTCAGCGACTCAAAGCTCATCATGACTGCCACATGGTTTTCCGGCTTATTACCGAATTTCGGAACGATCAATCCCTTTTCGTTGGTTTCGCCGGGACCGCTGTCGGCAACAAACAGAAAATCTGCTTTGGTGGCCGGTACCAGCTGCGCCACGCGGGAAAGGCTTCTCCCATCCGACCTTGCCCGACCGATGGCTCTGAGTTTTTCGGCAGATGTGCCGCCAAGGCACTGATACAACGGCGTATTATCGCCGTTTTTCTTTTTGCTTTGCAGCATATACCGCAGCTCACCGCAATCCAGCTTTCGGCACAGCTCCAGAAACTCATCCACAGCAATATAGATATGGACATTGTTCGTCTGGCGCTGACCGGCCGGCTTCGACTGATCATAAGCAGCAAAGGCCAGATGGATCCTGCCGATAGAGAAGCTGTCATTCAGGCTTTCCACAAAACAGTTTCGGGCATCTTTGCGAATGATCTGAAACTGATTTCGGTCTTCACGCATGGTTCACACCATCCTTCGACGCTGGCATCATCCTCATGAGATTAAGGATTTTTTCGGAGTTCTCCTCAAATTGAGGGAGGAAATCCTTACTCGTGTCGTATTCCAGATAGAGCTCCACGAAAGTTGCCGTCCATACGAGTTCCATTGTGTGATCGCTGCATACCTTTTCCGCCTTACGGAAAATCGAGCCGAGTTGGAAAATTTTTTGATGCCACAGCTTAAAGAACTCATCTTCAACAGGGATACCAAATTCACTCAGCCACTCTCTCACGGTGTGCGTTTCGGCATTATCGCCGCAGCCGGGATTGGTGAAAACATACTGTATTTCTACAATCTTGGTGTTAACTGTTTTTGCGGCTTTCTGATCCACGGTGACGCACCGCCCGATCGGAAACATTGCGCAAACTCCCGGTTTGGCCTTATGCACACTGCACTTACGATCCTTCAAAAGCGGGCACCGTTTAACTGAGCCACGAGGCTTCAGTCGTACAATAGGTATGCAGGAGTCATGTCCGATATAGGTCTCGCAATATCTCTTAAACAGTTCCTCGGGTGAGATCTGCAATTCCTTTGCCATGCGGTATATGTCTCTCGGCGTCAGCAGAATGTCCTCGCGGTTGATGCAGCACCTGCCGCACATGGTGCAATGAAACCGGAAGGGTTCATCCGCCCCGATTTTCATGCTGTCAAAATTGTCTACGATTTCTTTTAGCCTTTTATCCATTGATAATACCTCCAAAAATAGATGGAGGCGCCGCAAAAACGACGCCTCTTTGTTGTGTCATACTGACCTGTTACTCTGTGAGTTCTTTCAGATACTCATGTAATACTTTCAGATTCCGCTCATACTGAGGCAGGAACGGTTTGCTTGTGTCGAAATTCCCGTATTTGGCCCAGTGAAAGCACATAAGCGCTTTCTTCTTGCGTTCATCCGGAATTTGTCTGAGCAGCCGCGCCAGCTCCTTCGCAGAGCCAAGATCAGCAGTTAAGAACGCACGGCCCTCTTCATCAAACCGTTTTTTCATCCATGTTTTCACATGAACCTTCGGCCCTTTGAAATGCTGCTTGCGCTCGTAGGATACCAGATACTCATATCTGCCGTTTTCCTTCGGATCCACAACGAGTGGATATATCCGGCAAGCTCTCGGATTGACCGTGTGGATCTGGCATCGATTATCCTGCAGGAAAATGCAGGCCTCCTCCGGCCCCTGCGTCTTGAGAAAATACACGAAAAAACCGCACTCATTCAACAGTGCCGGCTCGGTGTACCGTATCCAGAAATCATCCATGCATGCGATATCTTCGCCTTGCTGCTGCAAATGCTTTACAATGCGAAACGCATCCAGAGCTTCGACCGGAACCTGCATATGTACATGCCTGCAGCATTCTCCACAGCCGATGCACCGAAACGGTACCTGCTCCTTCGGACTCAGTCTGACGAGATTTTGATACAGCTCATCCATCAAACTTCCTCTAGCAGCATTTTTCTCCGGCAAATTTGATTTGCCGGAAGCCTATGCTGTCGCAGAACCAATACCCGATGCCTTCCATCCAAACGATATCCGAAACGCTCATAGAGCGACCTCTGTATCCGTTCGGATGTTCCAGGTTGAAAATGCGAAAGACATCTTCCGCTGTCTGCGCAGGTAAATCACCGTCAAAGACGAGCTCGTAGCTGTCTGCGTTGATTCCGCCGTGTAATATGGTAAATTCGAAACCCATGAACATCAGATTTTTGTCATCCTTTTCAGGGGCGATCTGATACAGTTTTATTTTCATTCCCAACAGCCTCCTTTTTCTCGTAATACCGTCTCATTCCCTCCATTGCATGGCGAAGGTCTGAGTCAAAGCGGTACCAGTCTGCAATCAGCAGGTTTATGGACGCAGCGTCACAAAGGCATGCATCCTCTAAGCAGAACAGTTCGTAATCAACGCTGTCTACTTCATTGAACGGCAGACTCAACACGCCTTCTTTTACAAGCAGCAGAAAAGTGCCGAGATGCAGCTCGTCCGTGGTTGGGTAATACCAGCACAGCTCATTTTGATATTTCTCCATGTACTCCCCGCAGATGTCCATCAGCGCCCTATGTGAAGCACCGTTTTCACGGAGATGTTCAAGTACCTCCTGACGGTTTTTCAGCTCGCCAAGCGGAAAACGCTGACTGCCGATTTTGATAAAATCATCGGTTTCGGGAGTATCCCTCACTCCAAGCACCCAGAAACTGTCCTCGGCAAGATGCAGGCATTCCCAGTCATACCCGAGATTCCTGCGAAGTAGGAGTTGGCTCACCGTCATACTGAGTGAACTGACGCTGTCGGCATGATCCTCCTCCGGTGGAAGCGACAAATCGCGCTGACTATCCGTCGCATCAAGTGCTTCAAGGATACGGTGCAGGTCGGATAAGGGAAGCCTCTCCAAAGGGAAGCTGATATCCCAGTAGGTATCGTCATCGGATTTTGCTACACAGAAAACATCTCTGCCAATGATTTTTCGGAGTTCTGTCCGGACCATTTCCGCGACCTCCGACCAGGTTAGTTTTATTACTTTTGAACTCATGGTTCCTTATTCCTTTCTGCCATATATGGCGCGTAATATTTGGTTTCATCCTCGCCTGAGACATAAGTACCGATGCAGACCTGCGCACCTTCATTCCGTTCGGAATTGTATTCTGCAAAGCAGAGCAGTTCGGAAGCTTTTCCGCCATCGTGATCCCAATAGATATTGATGGCAGGAAAGTGGTCATCCTCATAGACAACGGCCCGAAGGTAGCTTCCGTCCGGAAGGGCAATTGCAATTGTCGGCTCCAAAGGTCTATCGTCATCAAACTCGTTTGTATCTGTCAATGAAAAACGATGTTTTCCGAGCAATGGCTCTCTGAACCGCCTTTTGGCTTTGTCCAATTCGGATTGCAGCGCTGAAAAGATGTATTCCACCTGTGCATCCGTGTACTCATATACGCCCGTTTCGGAGCAATTTCCGAGCAAACGGATCATCTTAATGATTTTATTCACCCGTGCTTCTGCCACTCGGCGGAAACGGTCTATCTTGGATTCTTTCATATGGCGTCGCCTCCGTTCTGTATATGCTCAATCTGAAATGCAATTTTTGCGAAGAACTTAGCATTGTCATCAAGATACCGCTGCGCTGCCTTTTCCGTTCTGAATTTCCGAACAGAGGCTGCTGTCGGCGGAATCTTTCGAGCAAACCATATGCGGCGGCTGCTGCGTTTGACAAAGAAGCCTTGGTCAGCTCGCAGCACATAATACTCAGGCAACTCGTTGTGATTCAATGAGTCGTTTTTGCGCCGTGTCGGCGGATGCATCACGGTTCGGTTGTCCCAAAAGGATACCGAGATTGGTTTCCCATCCAGTTCACATAGCTTGTCGAGCAATTGTTTTGTTGTGTAAACAACATGCTTTTTCCAGACTGGCTCTGCATATTCAACTACAACAACGGTATTGCCGCACGCCCTGTATTCCTCCATGGTGTGAGCCGTTTTCATCCCATTCATGATCCAGCGGCCAAATTCGCCTACATCAAAGGAACGGTTTCGGCTTTTCCTTATTCCGTCACGGTTATCGCTGTTCGCCGCTTCGTATATCGCTGCAATTTGCCTGATTTCCTCTTCGGTGAAAAGCTGACGGCCGTGAAAAGTATAATTCAAAACAGACCAGTGTTTTTCCGGGACCTCCCGACCGCAGGCATCAAAATCGAAGCAATTGGACGAACCGTGATTGACAACCGGTATGAAGCGATCACCTACACGGATATAAGCTCTGTCATAGTAGATTTCACTGCTCATGCCGATACCTCCTGTTTCACATGCAGGTGGTAGTTGGTATTGACAGTTTCAAAGCAAATTTCCTGTGCAGAGATCTTCTCGGTTCGCAGGACCGTGCTCGTCATACGCATTCCGTCTGCTTTGCGGATAAATGCAGCTTCGCCGACTTCGATTGGATAAATCAGACTGCCGGTAAGCTCGATGTTCTTTTTATGTGGATTCATCCAGATGTCCTCCTTATAAAAATCTGATTTCGATTGCGGTGATTTCTCCGCCCTGCTCATAGGCATACACGCCATAGCAGCCATCACCATACCCGGACGAGCTATAAAAGCCGTCTTTGATCAACCAGGCATCACCATGACTGACTCGATCGCAGAAAGCGGCCCATTTGTCGTCGGTATAATCCGGTTTGTTATGAAAGAAGCCTGCCAGTCCGGCATCTACACCGATACTGCCGATCTCTTTCATCTCTTTCTGACACGGAATTACGCCGTCAAGATATATCCCGATGATCCCAATCACGTCGTAGCAATACGGTTCACCGTTATCGAATGTGCCCTTGTCCTTTTGATGCCATGCTATGCAGGTATACACACCGTTTCTGATATTCACATCCGTCATGCGGCACCACACATCCCGGTTATAACACGGGTCTGTAATATCGACGCTTCCGTGAAAATCCATCGTTCCGATTTTCTTTCGTCTCATTTTCTGAGCTCCTTTCTGAAAAAATATGGCGGAGTAGGAAAGACCCACTCCGCCACATTTTGCTGAAATCATTCAGCGAGCATATTTTCAAATTCCTGTTCTGTCAGAGTCTTCACCCCGAGCTGCTGCGCCTTTGCAAGCTTACTGCCGGCCTTTTCTCCCACGATCAGGTAGTCCGTGTTTTTGCTGACGGACGAACCGGGCTTTGCGCCCAGCTCCAGAAGTCGCATCTGAATGCCGTCACGGGTGTAATTCTCCAGCTTTCCCGTTGCAACAACGGTTTTGCCATAGAAGGGATTGGTTGTATTTGTGGACATATTTGTTGTCTCCTTTTCAAAAATAATTTTGTCGAGCAGCGGACGCCAAAGCTTCGCTTCTTCCTCATCCGCATACCATTTGTAAATGTTGTTGTGCATCGTCTCTCCAAAGTTTGGAAGCTGCGTAAAATCAAAGCCGCTTTGGATTGCGGATTCAAAGGCTTCCCATGAGCCGCCAAAATAGCTGTCCAGATCACGGCCGGCGTGTCTGCCGACCATCGGGATGCCAAGACCGGCAATAAACTTTGCCAATGTGCAATGGCGGCTCTTTTCAATGGATTCCTGAAGACGCTCATAGGATTTCACGCCGAAGCCATCCGTCTGGATGATATCCTCTCGGTGCTGTTCCAGTGCATACAGATCTCCGAAGTTTTTGATCCAGCCATGACCGATAAACTTCTCCAGCGTTGTGGCGGAGAGGCCCTCGATATTCATGCGGGTCTTTTCGCAGAAATGGTCAAACTTCTGAACCAGTTTGGCTGCACAGGATGGATTCTCGCAAAACAACTGCTTGCTTCCTCCCGGCAGGGTATGGAATGTGAGCCTTGAACCGCAGCAGGGGCAGGTATGCGGATAATCCAATTCTCCGCTTTTGGTCCTGTTCTCTGCAATCTGCGGAATGATTTTGTTTGCCTTATAGACCATAAGCTTGTCGCCGATACCCAAAGCCAGATTCTTATAGATGGTGAAGTTATGCACATAGGCGCGGCTCACCATCGTCCCGTCAATCTCCACAGGCTTAAAAGTCGCTGTCAGACTGACCATTCCAGTTCTGGTCACGGCAACATCCAATCCGGTACACTCCGTTTCATAGAGTTCGTCCTCCCATTTGAGTGCCATCAGCCGATTTCCTGATGTCCGGTGGCGCCAAGACTCCGGCCATAGACAAGGTTGTCATATTCCATAACCACACCGTCTACGGGGTAGCCATACTCAGCAGGCTTGAAATCTGCAATCAGCTCACGAAGCTCATCTACATCATGGGTATCCGTATACACATACGGAACTACATCAAACCCATTTTCTGCAAGGAATTGAAGCTGGGCAGCTTTGCTATGTTCTTCGATGGAATCGCTGATCAGGTCAAAAGCAAAGAACTCCAGATACCGCTTCCCAGACTCACGGGCATCCAGCATTCTTACGCTGCCGGCCGCCAGATTTCTGGGGTGGGAATATGGCTCGCTCAGACTGAGATTGAGCTTTTCAAAGTGCGCCCAGGAAATGACGCCTTCACCTCGCACCTCAAATTTGTCTGCGCAGGGAATGCACATTGGCACATTCATAAAAGTGCGGACGGTATGCGTCACATCCTCGCCGATAATGCCCTCACGGCCTCGGGTGATTGCCTACTTGAACTCTCCACCTTCGTAGCGGAGGACTATCGTCAGGCCATCCAGTTTCCACGAAAGCACCACAGGTCTGCCGTTTGCAAACCGAAGCATCTCATCAACGGACTTTGTTTTATCTGCTGAGAGCATCGGCTTGGTATGGCGCACCGGCGTCAGTTCTTTCAGGATCTCTCCGGGAACAGTCTGAGTGGGTGACCCGGAAAGGATCAAACCGGTTGTTGTTTCCAGTTCCTTCAGTTCATCGACCAGCAGATCATATTCACGGTCCGTCATTGTGGGATTATCGTCCCGGTAATACGCAACATCTGCCGCCTTGATGCGATCGATCAGTTCACGCATATGCTGCATTAGATTTTGATTCGTACTCATGTACAGTCTTTCCTCCTTGAATTTTGTTTTGTAGGGATCAGTGTTGTCCATTCATTGCAAGTCCTGCAAAAGAAATTTTGTCCACAGATCTTTTGGTATTGCGGCACAGTAAATTGCTGCGTAGTTCCGCAGCAGGCCGTCTTAGCCCATATCAGCTCCGCCGAATCCAAAACATTGGGTCGGTATTTTCGGTTAAACGGGATATAATCTGCCCAAAGCGGATCATCAAAAAGTCTTGCAGCATGGCATTCCAGTGCATAATCTGTGATTTCACTTTTCCCGTGAAGCCAGGGTGTGTGTTCTGCACACCACTCATAGAGTTGCTTTTGAAGTTCCTGTTCACTTCGGTAGGCGATGAGCTCTGTTATCATCTCTCGCCATTCTGAAATCTCCAAATCGCCAAGCGCTGTCATGCAACCGTTTCGGTACTGATATTTTTTGCCTTGCCCCGTGTCGGAAATGAGAATGGAACGGCCTGTAAAATATCGGACTTTCAGGTCCGAAAAGCTCAGATTTGCTATAGCCTTTTTCATACGGCTATATCTCCATCTTCACTCTGCGCCTTTGAAAAGGGCACCAATGCACACGGTGTATACCACCTGTCCCACTCTTCCATCGTCAGGGTGTTTCCGTGAATGACCATGGCAGGGATTCCATACAGACTCAGTTGGATATAGGCCATCCAAACGCAGCGAATGTCAATATCCTGCGCCACAAAGAATGTATTGTGACGATAGTCAAATTCCTTACGCTGCATTGCCCAAATGGCGCCGATAACCATCGTTCCCGAGCCACAGGTTGGCTCGTTAATGGTAATCGGACCATCATTGGCTGAAAGCTCGTCCGATGGAAGCGTTATTTGTGCCATAAGCCGGCAGACATCGTCCGGCGTGAAGTATTGCCCGTTCCACTCGTTATTCAGATTCAGCTCGTGATAGATTCCCCCAAGAATGTCGCAGGGATCATCTCGATACTCACGGACAGTCAGGAATAGCAATGCCAACATCCGCGCATAGGACGATAAAAGTTCCGGCGTCATGGTCGACGCCATCTCCTGATATCGCCGTTCTCGCTTTTCGGCATTTTCCGGGTCGGTCTGGGCGGCAAGGCTGTTTGCGGTAATCTCCAGGAATGTGGTAAACACCGTGTTCAGCCCTTGCGACTGTGCCAGGGATCGTATCTCGGAAACCAGTTCTTTTCTATGTTCACTTTTCATCAACATGACCGTCCTCCTGAACACAGATTTTAGGCGGAGAAAACTCCAGGCTTCTCCCGTTATCGACGAATTCCATTTCCGAAATGGTAATTTGGGTTTCCGGAATGGTATCGGAATATAACCCGATATCTGTAATAACCATATCGCACAGCTCGTCGAGTCTTCCGTTTGCAGGTTCTTCACCGAAATATACGCCTTTGTATTTGGCACCAAAGCCATCAGGATTGCGGTATATTTCGCTTTCATCCCAGTTTAGGGAAGCACTTTCGCCTGATGCCAGTCTGACCTCGATATAATCGATAAACAGATCCGGTATGGTGGTTGTCGCCTCAAGGTAAAGAGTCAAGCTCATCACCTCCAGCCCCGTTTAGCTCCTGCTGCTCCCATTCGGTCTCTGCAATAAATTCGCGCACTTCATACAGACTCAGGGCAATATAGACGCACAGCATCAACATGCCGGAAAGCGCCTCAAAAAGAAGCCCGAGTTCGATTGCCATAATGATGGTTGCTGCCCCAAGCGGGATAATGATTACTGCCATAGCAAGCATGGCAACAAAAATAATTCGAGAAAGTATTCTCAAGTCAAATCACTCCTTTATTGGATTTTGTATATAGTTACGGCAAGCCATAAGGCTCCCCGAGAAAAAAGGTTGGGGGAACCTTACGGCTCCGGTCTATATAAAAAAGCACCCAAAGAATGAATTTACACATTCTCTGAGTGCTTTGTTGCCAAACGGCCAGGATGAAATTGTAAACACAGAGGGAGGGCCCACTGTGTCTGCCTGGTTCTGTGCTTCCCGTTAGAAAGCATAAAAATAGTGCCTGAAAGATGCTCTCTCAGACACTGTATAACCTGAAAACTATAACTGCAAAAATGCAATCAATGAAACTTACAATGAAATTATAGCAGAAAACGAGACGGATTTCAAGTAGTTTTCCGGATTTCAATTTGTACCACAACGAATTTGAAAAAAATTCGTGAAGCCGGTTGATTTTTTCGAGAAATTCGGCTATAATAATATCGTATATTAAATCAGCCGAAAGGAGGGGCTTTATGAAATATATCAAACGGCACGCAGAAGCAACGGTGAATACGCTTTCCGAAATGTTCGGTGCGATCCTTGTTGCCGGCCCGCGGCAGGTCGGAAAAACCACTATGCTTCAGCGCATTACGGAAGGGATGAACTATGCAACCCTCGACGATCTGATCGTCCGTGCGGCTGCACAGGAGCAAAGCGGAACTTTTTTCAAAGACAATCCGCCTCCGGTATTTGTTGATGAAATCCAGAAGGCACCGGAATTGTTTTCTCAGATCAAGATGCTTATAGACCGGGAGCATAAAAAAGGGCAGTTTTTCATGTGTGGATCCCAACAGTTCCAAATGATGAAAGGCGTCAGCGAATCACTGTCCGGCAGAATCGGGCTGGTAACCCTGCTTGGTTTTTCTTTGCGTGAGCGGTACGGTGTGTCCAATGATACACCGTTTCTGCCGACGGATGAGTATTTTGATGAGCGCAAAAAGCAGCTTGCCAACATTCCATACGAGGATGTATGGAAGACGATCCACCGCGGCTCTATGCCGGAGCTCTGTGAGAATCCGGATTTTGATTGGCAGATGTTTTATGGCGCATATGTGCGAACCTATATTGAACGCGATGTTCGCGATCTGTCTGAGATTGGAGACACCGTAAAATTCACTCGCTTTATGACTGCCGCCGCAGCGTCCACCGGGCAGCTCGTCAACCTTGCCTCTATGGCACGGGATGTCGGGATCAGTCAGCCGACAGCAGAAAGATGGCTTTCGATTCTTGTAGCTTCCAACATTGTTTATCTGCTGAAGCCATACTCAAACAACATCACCAAGCGTGCGGTGAAGACTCCAAAGCTGTATTTCTTGGATACCGGGCTGGCGGCCTACCTTACACGGTGGAATACGCCGGATGTTCTGAAAAACGGCGCGATGGCCGGCGCTTTCTTTGAGAGCTTCGTGATTTCCGAGATCATTAAGAGTTATTATAACAAGGGAATCGTTGAACCGCCGCTGTATTTCTATCGAGACAAGGATATGAACGAGATCGATCTGGTGATCGAAGAAAACGGAACACTGTATCCTCTCGAAATGAAAAAGCATGCGGATCCACAGAAGAAGGATATGGATGCATTCGATTTGCTCGACAAGATTCCTGGCACAAAGCGTGGCCCGGGCGGAGTGATTTGTCTTTATGACAGGCTTATCACACTGAAAGGCAATGACCGTGTTATTCCCATCAACTATCTGTGATAGACTTATGTGATTAAACTAAGGCAACCGAGTTGACCAAAACAGAACTCGGTTGCCTTTTCCGCTTATGATACGGTATTCATTATGTCCCCAAGGAGTTTCACCAAACTCCTTGAAAAAGCCGTCTACAACGATTATAATAGATATCGTGTGATTCGTTGGGAGGATTGGAAATGGAAGAAGTATCAAACGCTAAGCACTATATTGCCGTTAATGCCGACGGACGGTATCCGCTATTGAAAACCGCCCAGGACTACACGGAATATTTCCATGAGGCATTATCCTTCTCGGATCTGTATGAAACCTACCGATACATAGAAAAACACGGGCTTGAAAAAATCGCAACCGTCATTACCCGAATGATTTGACCGCATTGTCTGCGGTCTTTTATTTTATGGCATATGCCAAAGCAATCTACTTCAGACGGCCAACCAACACAAAGCGGGCATTATTAAACTCATAACTGCAGGTGGACAATGTTATAACTCGGTCTTCGGCCGTTGGTATTACTTCGCTCTTGAACCAAGAGCGGTCAACAGTTTCGTTCAGCCAATCGACATATTCGTCTTCCGTTGCAAACGTTACCTTCCAAGCGTTCTCATCATCGGCACCGGCAACATAGCCCGCAAAAAACTCAATCCAGTAGTTCTTCGATGGGGTCAGAATCATTCCTGTTGCATGGTTTTCATAGTAAGTCTGATCTTTATATTTTGCAATATCCGAAAACATCGTACCATTCTTCATATGATGGCCATACAAAACACTGTGTCGGTCTGACAAATCGGGCTCGACACGCGAGTCTAAAAAGATGCAGCCGGCACCATTCCATTCTCCGTCAAACAAATGCTTCAGATAGAAGCTGTTGTCATGCCCCTGTACAACAGGATAGTTGATCTCTGTTCCGTCAATCCTGATCCATGCAACGCAATCGGAATTGATACTTTTCAGGGCTGCGAAGTCTACCGCCGGCCATGTGATTGTATTTTCCGACATTTCATCCTGCTCGGGTTTGCTTTCTTCAGACATAGGCTCCGTTTGCGGTTCCTTTATATAGGTTTCCAAGACGGAATAAGAATCGACACCCTCACGATACTCGGAATGCTCTTGATAAATTTGCTGCGCCGCATATACCGTTACGGCCGCTGAAATCAGAACAATCACCGTGCGTAAAACATTTTTTCTCATAGCGCCTCAAAGCTTATTGGCTTTTTCTTTCATCTGCCTTGCGGATGGATTGCTGTAAATCAGTGTGGTCTGCACATTGCTGTGTCCGGCCTGGTTGGCTACCTCATGGATCGAATAGCCATTTTCCAAAGCGTTGGAGCAGAAAAAGTGTCGGAGTGTCTTCGGTGTGATTGTATCAGAGTATTGGTTGAATATCTGATTGATCCGGGACGCTGAAAGCTTCGCACACTGTCGGCTGGCAAATAAGTAGGGACTGTCTGCGTTACGCTCCTTCAGGTACTCCCGAATGGCTGCCGCAATCCGGTCATTGATATAGACAAGCCTCTGTTTGTCACCCTTGCCGATGACGCGGATCTCCTTTGCAATGAGATCTACCTGATCTAGTTTCAGATTGACACACTCGCTGCGGCGCAGACCTGCATAGACCAGTAAGGTCACGATTGCAAAGTCCCGTTTGCTTCCGCTTTCCAACATCCTCTGCCGAAACGCCTCTACCTCTTTTTTATCAACGGAGCATGGGCTGGCATATTGAATCTGTACCTTCATAAAGTCACTGTCCAGAACTGCCATGTCCGACTGCCGACCAATCTGTACCAGATACTTGTTTAAGCAGCGCAGTGCCGACAGGTGGTTATTAACAGACTTCGGACTGTAACCTCGGATATTGCGCATATAGGAGATGTACTCCAAAACATTGGAGCGATAGAGCTCCTTTGGCTCGGACCCGAAGCTGTCCCGGCACCAACTAAAATACATTCGGATGTTACGGCAATATGTCAAAGCAGTATTTTCGGATTTTCCGATGCGTTTCAGATACTCCTCAAATTCTTTCATATACGATCGCCTCCTATCCCTATTACACGAGGGAAGGGATGCGTTTACAACCGTTTTGATTATGTATAACTGCGTGTGGGTAAATTGGCATTTGATTATGTTTAACTCGCCGTCAAAAAAAGCTGCGCCCGGGTGGCTCAGTTCGCCATAATTAGCATTATGTCGAGGTTATAATAGGCTTGTATTCCGGCTCCAAAATGTGAGAGAAAATTTTCAGAGAGCCGCTTGCTATTGTTCCGCATCCTGACTATAATATCACAGTAGCTGTCATGGAATTATGATTGACAAGGCGTTCCGTAAGATCACCATTTCAAACCCCGGTACATTCCGCATCAGTGTCGATGAAGCGATTGCTGGCGGTATTAGTTGATGCCCGTAACGGCACAAGCGGCCAGAACTGGTTGAATCTGTGGAGCCGGACCGTATTACACGCACATTGGAGATAGCAATTGACAGTAATCATGGCAGAAATGAAAGTGTCAGTTTCCACGATCAACAGAGTTTATAAGAGTTTGAAGTGTGAATCCTATATTGCCAGAGACAATCAGACTCGTGGTGAGCGGATCATTTTGAAGTAAGGGTAGGGGAGTCGGAAAATGCCAAAGCGATATAAAGAGGCCCGCTTGATGCACAAAGCCAAGCTGACCGAGATGGCAGCAAAGCTCGGCGTTTCACAGCCGACTTTAAGTGCATGGGAAAGCGAGCGCAAGGCGGCTCCCGTAGAAGCGGTGATCAGGATGGCAGAATTATATGGTGTCACAACGGATTACCTGCTTGGACGAGACGATCATACCGTGGCTCCCGGTGAACCGATCCCCGAACAATGCCTGAAGCTGTTCCACGAGAAGCCGGTGTGGTCCCCTGTGCATGGCTGGCTCCTAGTCAATGCCATAACGGAGGAACTGATCACATCCGATGGCGAACGCATTCCCTTTTCGGATGCTGCGGGGTTGTTCGCTATGATGCCGCAATCCTCGGAATACAGTCGTACTTTGGGCACACCTCTTCCGCTTTCGAGACTTGCTGAGCATTCGGTCCTTTGGGTGGAACCAATCTCGACAGATGAATATCTGCGAAATGAACTTCGGGGCTTGTACCATACCAGGCGGCGCTATGTAGAGAATGATGCCGGGAACCGATTCCTGTTTGATGCGTATGGTGCGAAATGGCTGGCGTTCGTACCAAGAGACTGATTGTGTTCCATACAGATTGAATAACAAGACAATGGCAAAAGCTATACATTTATAGCGTTAAAGATTCAGATAGTCGATGTGAGGACTTTAAGTAAAGCGACTGCCTGAAAAACAATATACGTCCCAATCTGCGATGTTCATAAAAGGAGGTTTGCTTATATGATGACTTCAACGTCGAAAGAATCGCTACAAGCTATTCAACTGCAGTATTATAATCTTTTGGATGCGTTCTATGGAAAATTTTATGAACAATATCGTCGGAGCGGCATGGACGCCAATACATTTCTGGAAGATTTTTTATCAGGAGATAAATTACATCGCATTCGCATATCCGAAGGGAACCTCCTCTTTGAAAACCAATTAGTGGATCAAATGCTTAATTTTAAGAGCACAGTATCTGCATTTTGGAAAGAAAATATAGAAGAGGTGAAAACTTTATTGAACACCTGTGGTAGCATAGGATATTTTGGAACAATAGAAAACAATTCGACTTTAAAGTACGAGAGTACGATAAAACAAAATGCGGTATTTTTTGATTTAGTCGCACTAAACGACCCTTTCAGTGAAGTTTTTCCATTGGACACCAAGGTAGCATCCTACACAGGCGTAACTTATCTATTTTATGAATCAGTCCTTTCCGTATACTCTGTGCGTCCGTATGTACTCAACAAGGAGGATTTGATTGCTGCAATTATCCCAACGAGCGCTATTATCCAGTACAGCGAACAATGCGATCTTATGGATAAAGCCCATAATACGGCATTAGATGTAGCAAAGCAACTATTTGGTATTGACTACAGCATGGGTGATCATGCCCAATGTTTGAAGATCTTAAAGTCGTTTACGGATGAGCAAATTGCAGATATATTACTTACCAACGGCATCAATGTTAATTTGTATGAGACACAACAGTACGAAAAATATGCACTAGATATTGAAGGCCGTGAACAACTGTTGAATCTATCGAGAATGCAGAACGGAGATGTAAACTGGGATTTTGTAAGATGTGTCTTAAACTATGGAGCAATTCCTAATATTCTTACAGTGACATTCGCTGTACATGCCATTCATTCTGCCGCTGCATTAAAAACTGGTATGCATCCTATATTTAATGCATTTGAATGGTATCCAAACAAATATTATTATGAAAAAATTCCTCCCATAATGGGTTCAACTGATGAATATAAATATGTTTGTGCCATACAGCGCAATGAAAAGCTTGCACAGGTTGTTCAGATGGACTTACCCCATCTTCTAAAGTTTCGTGACAAAAATGAGAGCTGTAAGTTTAGAAGGCTCTTCCATTCTGCAACCTGCAACATTATCGCAACACCAGATTGCTTTTCTGAAATTGCAGAATCAGTATTTGCAAATCTGCAGAAGGTTCTAGACCAAGTAGAAACTGAAAGGGAAAAACAGGATAAAGAAGAGGTTCTCTCCTCATTGTTTGGTTTGGGAAAAGCTGTTTGTGGCTTTGTGCCTATTGTTTCGAGTGCTATAGGGATATATGATGTAGGAAAATCTATGTATCAGCTTCATAAAGATCTTTCAAAGGAAGCTGATGTCGTTGATTTCTTACTCAAAAGTAATTCTAATATCTTGTCAACAAATGCACGAGCTGATTAGTAGTTGAATTACATAGCAGGACCCCGGCCACCATGTAATGCGGTGGCCGGGGCCCTTTATCATGCGAAAACTGTTTGGAGCCTTTACTTCTCTACCGGGAACTTTGACAGCTTTCCGTTTGCTACACGGTAGATCAATGCAGCATCCGTCGTGTTCACGACACCATCACCATTTACATCAGCTGCCAAAAGTTGATCCGCAGACAACTGATATTTTCCATTTGCATAACGGTAGACAATGGCGGCATCCGTGGAATCGATTTTACCATTCCCATTTACATCACCGTATTTGACCTCGGACTGGTCCCCAATCGTCAGGGTCAGGGTGGTCATGGGCTTGTCACAGTGGACGCCGTATTCCATCTCCAGGGTCTCGCTGTTTTCTCGGTTTTGGTACATGGCGTAGGGGAAGGTGATCTGGAAGTCGGTATCATCCGCCGTCAGCGGCTTTTCCGACCAGGTCACATACTTTGTCACATCGCGGGTCATGCCGTTGGCGTAGTAGGCCGTTACCTGCATACCGGTGGGGTCGAAGGTGTCTTTTACATTGTAGGTCATCTTGTCCGGCAGCTTCGTGACCTCGATGCGTTCAATGGTACTGCCCACGGCCATCAGGTAGGCGGAGTCGTTCTTAAAGTAGATGGTGCCGTACTCGTCCATGATGGGGCTGCAAATGGCATACTGGGCCTGTGCGCCGCTGGGAGTGAAGATGTTGTAGGGCGTCGTATAGGTCTCCTTTTTTCCGCTGGCGGTATAGGTCTCCATGGTTTTCAGAGAAACCTCGGTCTGACCGGGCTTGTCCTCCAGCACCCGGAGCTTGCCGGGGGTGAAGTTATCGAAGAAATACACATAGACGCAGCCGGTTTCTTCCTCATAGGCCGTGGTCAGAACGCCGCTGGTTTGGGGATAGCCGTGGGTCCGCACGGTGTAGGCGATCTCCCAGTTGGGGATGTCGATGACCGTAAGGTTATGGCCACTGTATGCACCGAACTGCGCCGTGCCGGAGATACCGATATAGGCCCGTCCATTGTAAATGGTGGGCGTACAGGTGGACATGGCGGGATTGGCGGGATCGTCTGCATAGTTGTAGAGCTTCAGGGTGCGGACAGATTCGATGTTACCCTTCGCATCCACACTGGCCTCGAAGAAGTAGCCGCCCTTGCTGGTGAAGTAATACTTGCCGTTGTAATGGGTAATGGAACTGCGGATGTCTCCGGTCACGTCCATTTTGTAGCTGGACAGCAGTTCGCCGGTCTTGGGGTTAAAGGACAGCAGGCTGGGCTTGCCGGTGGTGTAGCCGGAAGCACCGTCATCCGTGCCGATCAGCAGGAAGTCATCGCACACATAGGCACCGGCCCAGTAGAATCCGCCCTTGCTGGTATAATACCAGGTGGGGAGTTTTTCTTCCATCGTCTGCGTGGGGTCCTCGTCAGTGGCGCTCAGGCAGACATAATGGGCTTCGTTGATCTCGCCCACCCAAAAACCGGTGTAGATGTAGCCATCGTGATAGACGATGGAACTGTTGGGCTGGCCGCCGATGGAATCCCGGTAGATCCACAGGGAGTTCAGGGTGTTGGCGTCAAATGCCTGAATGGTGCCGTCGGACAGGCCCACGAAGATCATGCCGTTGGCATAGGTGGGCGGATTGATGGCGAAGCTGGAATTGTGGTCCATAGGCTTGTCAATGAGAATTTCACCGGAAATGGCATCCACCTTGTAAATGCGGGAGCCGGAGTAGGTGTAGATGGCACCGTCCACCAGAATGGGGCAGCCGCAGGCGTTCACATCGTAGCCGGAGCCAATGGAGGTGGCCCAGTACAGCTCGGCATCCTTGGCATAGACCGGCGTTTTGTAGTCCACCACACCGTTATTCTCATTGTTTTGGCGTAAGTGGGGCCACGCAGAATCGAAATTGATGAGCGTGTCGTTGGCCGGAGCCTTCTCCAGCGTAACGGTCAGCGTGCCGTCCTTGTCGGGGGCGGTGTAATGCTCCACCTTCTGGCCAATATAACCGGCGCAGGTGGTGGTATAGGAATAGCTGGCACCGGGGGTCAGGCTGTAGGTGCCGTTTTTCTCCACGATGCGCTTGCCATTCAGATCGTTGGTCAGGAACACCGTGGCATCCGCCGGGGTCGTTTGGATGGTCAGCTGAATGGGGTCACTTTTCTGAACATGGACGGTATAGGTCCGTTCGACGCTGCCGGTATCTGCATGGCAGACCTGTACCGAAATATCCTCATTGTAAAGGTCTGTGTTCAGGACTGCTTCCGCACCGGCCAGCGTATCATAGCGCACACCGTTGACCTTGGCATAGTACCCGCCGCAGCAGGCGGTGTCTGCGCTGCTATTGGGATAAGAACCGGAGAGATAGAGGGCCGTGGTCTCCCGGTCCACCCGAACATAGTAATCCGTGGTATCCCGGTCAAAGCGGGCCGTTGCGCCGCTGGTGGTCACAAAGGGCAGCGTCTCGTCCTTGGTGGCAACGGAAAGGCTGGACAGGTGCAGCTGACGGAGCAGCTGGACGGTGTACTCCTGATAATAGGTAGTGCCGTTTTCTGTTTTGGAAATGCGGACTGTCACCGTCTGGCCGTAACCTGCCTTGGCCACGGCATAGGTCAGATTCTGGGCAAGTCCCGTCTTGCTGACAGGCGTCGTGACCGTTACCGTCTGTGCAAGGTCATGGGTCTCCGGGACGGTGCTCTGGGTCTGATACAGAGCCGTCACGGTCCCTTCTGCCGTGGCCTGCATGGCAACAGAACTGTTGCAGTCGGACACCGTATAGTGGTAGGTGTGGTCGGCGGCAGAGAAGGTCTTGTCGGCGGCGTAGGCGATCCGGCTGGAAGCGTAGGTGCCATTATAGAAGGCCAGACCGGTCAGCCAGTCGGCGGTGACAGGCTCCGGGACAGACACATTCAGTCCACTGGAAGCCGTGAAGGTGATCTGCGTGTGATACCAGGTATTCTTCGTGGCGATGCAGGTATAGCTTTCGCCGGGGACCAGATGATAGGTCCCATCCACCGGTGCGATCTCGGAGCCAGCTCCGTTGAAAACCTGCACCGTTGTGCCGGAGGGAACGGTCAGCGTCACAGGCACGGAAGCGACCTTCTGAATGTGAAGGGTGTAGGCACTCTGCTCTCCGTTGGGAGCCGTGACCTGAACCGTGTGATCCTGCGTGTCTCCGGTCAGCTGCACCGCCCCGGTTCCGGTGACGGTATAATCCTCACCAAATGGTGCGGCGTCAATATCCACAGTGGAGGACACGGTTTTTAGGCTGTACTCCCGGGTGTTGGGCGCAAACTCCAGGGGCAGCTTGGTCCCCTCCGCCGTGGCTGCCAGAGCCTTCAGCGTGGGCACACGGGTCACGGTGACATCGTAGGACTGAATCTGCGTGTAGCCGTCCGAGCCTGTATACTGTGCTTCCAGCGCGAAGGTCTTGCCCTCCATGCCAGAGGTCAACAGATAAGTAAGGGATGTGGCTGTGCTGTTCCAGCTGCGGGATATGCCCGACATATCCTTGCCGTTGGTACCGGTATAGATGGTGCGGAGCTTGGTGGTCTTGGTATTCGGGACATTGCCCATCGCCGCATTCAGATACACGCTGCTCAGAGCATTGGCTGTATCCTCGATCCAATACTGCGCCGTGTGGTTTGCACGGTTTTGTGCAGCGCGGTAGGGTTCCTGATCGACATCCAGCAGCCGGATATTGCCGAACCACTCGCCGTAGGGCAGGGTCGCAGAGACCTGGGCGTCGGCGGAGACCGTCAGCGTTCCCTCTGTGCGGTTATATCCGCCGTCGGACACACAGAACTTATAGTCGCCGGCGATGACTTGGACGCTGCCGGTGCCGGTGGTAACATTGCCATAGACATCCGTAAGGGAGAGGATCGGTGCCTCCACCGCATTGCCGTTTTGGGTTGCTGTGGCAGAGACGGTGTATTTGGTCCCGTCCAGAAGGGCCGCATATTCGGCAATGGCGGCCTTTAGGTTTTTCAGCAATGGTCCTGCCGAGTCGGCAGTTGCCGTCCGCAGGCCCTTCAGCGCCGCTGCGTAGGCACTGGCCGCTGCCGGATAATTCTGCACATGGTTGGTCATGTCCAGGTAATCCGCCATTTGGATAATCAGCTGGATAGCTGCGTCCGAATAAGTCGAAGATACATGGAAGCAAAGGGCCTTGACGGAAGAAGCCGGAGCGTCCAGCTTATAGCCACCCTTGTCATAATAGAGCAGGTAATTGGCGGAAACGCCGTTGATCTCATAGACGAATCCGTTTTCCAGGCCGACGAAGTCAATATCTGAATCCGCCAGCGCCTGTTGAATGGTTTGCCCAGATTTATACTGGATACGGGTCGGCTCCACGATGGTGCTGTTGGCGTTCATAGCCACAAGCACAAAGCTACCGGCGTACCCCTCTGCGGCCATCGCCGTGACCGGCATGGCGGCAGAGAGCAGAAGCACCAGACTCAGCAGCAGAGCCATTACTCTTTTGTGCATTTTCCTTCCTCCTTTTTTTCAATACAGGCAGTTCCATAGCCGGTACCGTATTTTCTCCCAGGTTGTCCAGCTGCCCTTGCAGGCATCCAGTACACGCACGGCAAATGAGTCAACCTGCTTGCGCTGCTCCGGGGTCATCTCCTGGGTGCTGAACAGCGCCTTTTGATTCAGTTCTGCGGCCTCCGCAGCATCCTCCGGGAACTGCACCGTACTGTGGCGCAGCAGGCAAACGGCATAGCCATAGCGCATGGCAATGGCCTCCCGGTCGTTTGCGGCGTCGATAGCGGCCATCTTCTTCCGAAACACCCTGCGGCGATGGAAAATGCACCCGGCCAGCAGCAAGATCAGCAGCAAGGGAAGAAGCAGTAGGTAGTGGGCATTCAGTGAGAAGGTAAATCGGTCCTGCTTGTGCTCGTTGACCTCCTCTGGCCGCTCCACCTCTACAAATTGCTGGGTGTTGTTCTCATAGGTATTCTCATCCGGGCTGTCGCCGCCCAGGGACAGTTCCTCGTCGTCTATGTAGCCGGGAGTCACCTCGAACGGCACAAAGCCGACACCGCTGACATAGTATTCCGCCCAGGCGTGGGCGTTTTCTTCCGTCAGGGTAATGGTCTCACCGGCCTTGTAGCGGGTGGCATCCTCTGCCGAGAGGTAATACCCCTCCACATAGCGGGCCGGAACGCCCATGTAGCGCAGCATCAGCACCGCTGCCGTGGCGTAATGGACGCTGTAGCCGTGTCCGCTGCGCTCCAGCGTATATTGCAGGAAATCGCCGCTGCCGTTCATGGTCCGGGCAGTCTCATCGTAGGTCATGGCTTCCCGTAGATAGTCAAAGATGATGGTGCGGATGTCGCTGATGGTCCGGGCCTGGGTGTCCAGCTTCAATTGCCGCCGGAGGACGGCCCAGCTGTCCTGGGTCATTTGCAGGTCGATGGCCCGGAGATAGTCGGCATAGGCCTGCTCCTTGGATAGATAGGTCTCGATGTTTTCCCGGCCCTGGGCTGTGGAGAGGTTCCGCTGGATCTGATACCAGTCCGGGACGCTGCCTTTCAGATAATACAGGCTCTCTGTCGGGGGCAGATTCGTGTCCCCGATGCGATCCGCTGCCAGCGTTTCGCTGCCGTAGACGGCGTAGGGGTAGTAGCCGTGGGCGGAACAGGCGGAGAGATTTCGTATAGTCATGGACAGCGGCGTGGCCGTCTCCGTATAGCCATCGGCCAGTGCGATCTGGCTCTGACCGTAGAAATTCGCCTCATGGAGCCAATAGAAAAGGTCCTCATATTGGGCGGTATCTTCGGTATCGGCTGCTTTCCAGCCGGTGCCAGTGTAGGTGTCGTAGACCTGCCCACGCAGATACACCTTTTCCGGCTGCTCCATTGTGACTTCCAGCGCCGGGGTGTCGCTTTTATTCCAGGCGGGTAAGTTCTTGAGGTTTCCTTCCGGCATGGAATTGGTATCGCTGTCGTAGTGCCGCTGGTGAAGCTGGGTTTGCATCGTCTCGATCATGTCTGTATTCAGCTTGTCTTGGCAGGACAGGCCCATCAGCAGACACAGCGCTGCACACAGGACCGGCAAGATCAGCTGCGCCGGAGCGCCCGTAAGGGCTTCGCACGCCGCCGTGCGCTGCACCATCAGCAGCACCGTGCCGATAATCAGCAGTCCACCGCCGATGCCTATGGGAAACAAGCCCAGCAACAGGGCTGCATAGCAGGGCAGCAGAATCGGCAAGGCCAGCAGCATCCGTCCGCTCCATGCGCTGCGGCTGAGAAGCAGCAACACCGCCAGTAGCAGAACCGTTACCGCCAGAGGCAGAAATTGGGCATCCGCTGCCGCAAGGTCCAGGTAGATCTTCCCGGTCTTTTTCGTCAGCAGGGTCAGGAAATCATTTGCCAGTGTTCCAAAACCGGGTAGGACAAACTTGTTCAGTGCCAAGCTCAGAAGAAGCAACACGCCGATGCCCGCTGGAACGAGCCAGTTCCCGATTCTGGTTTGGTATACTATCAGCAACGCCGCCTGCACCAAAATCGCAGCTGCTGTCATGGCCCACCATGGGTAGGGAACAGAGGGAAATGCAGCGGTTAAAAGCAAGCAGAAGCCCACCGTCAGAACAGCACAGACCACCCAAGCGCCCCAGGGAAAGTGCAGCTTTTTCTGTGCCGTTTCGGTGACGGTCCACTGGAGTCCGTTTTCATTTTTTCGCATGATGGGTTAAACCTCCAGTCGCTGCATGGCCTCGGAATAATTCTGCGGGGCAAAGGTGGTCGCACCGGGGTACTGTTCTTCGGTACAGAGGATGAAATGCACCCGTCCGTCCGTGAGCAGCTGTTCTTCCGGCGCTGTGCCGAAACAGAGAATTCGGCTGTAACCGTCAGTTTTGGGCAGGCGGCACTCAGCGCTGCCCCTGGTCTTTACCAGAGCCGGGATAGCCTGCAAAAGCTGGTTTTCCTCTGAAATGTCCTGGACCTGCAGATCGTCCCGGTCCGTCCAGCACAGGGTATAGGGTACACCGCTTTGCAGCAGTGCCATGCCTGCGGAGGACACGACCTCCGCCAGTGCGTCCATCTGCTGGGGGTTACCGCCGGTGCGCTTATCCCAGAATACCAAAAGGGAACGGCTCTCCGGCTGGCTGGCCTCTTTCAGAATCAGCTCATCTAACTTGGAGGACAGCTTCCAGTGAATTTGCCGGATGTCATCGCCGGGGCGATACTCCCGGAGCTGGTACACCTCGCTGCGGTCCTCACCCCGTCGATTGGAAGTGCCGTCGTCGGCATAGGCCGGTCGGGCGGTCATGTCCGCCTCCATTGGATACAGGTCCGGGAGGATGGTCAGACGGGCATCCGCTTTCACGAGGGCCTTCATGGGAAGCAGGCCCAGATAGTCCAGCAGGGTAAACCGGCTGATCTGCACATACACTCTGCCGCAGAAGCTGCTTTGCAGCAGGATGGTTTGGCTGCTTTCGCCCTTGGCTCCGATGCTGCCGGTCAGCGTCACTGTCTGATCTTCCTCAGTGAGATCATTGCGGATAGAGACCTGACAGCCATAGCGCATTACGGGCAGAAACGCTCCGTTGCGGATACGCACCCGACAGCTGACTGCCGTGCGTTTTGCCGCTGTGGCCGGGGTCAGAATGTCCGCCTGCAGGTGCCTGCGGACATAGAAATTGACCGCCCAGGAGGCCAGGGGCAGCAGGAGCAGCAAGCAGAGTCCGGCCAGCGCCCAGAAGGAGCCGCTTGTAAGAAGCAGCGCCGCCAACGCCAGCAGCAGGATCAGATAACACAGGGCGCTGCCTAAGATCGTTTTTCTCATTTGCTGGAAAATTCCCGGACATCTGGCTTCTGGACGGAGGTAAGTACATTTTGCAGGATCAGTGCCGCTGTATAGTCCTGGAGCCGCGCCTTGGAGTTGAGGATCAGACGGTGGACGCACACATCCGGGAACACGGCGCACACATCGTCAGGGATCACATAGTCCCGACCCTCTAAGTAGGCGTTGGCCTTGGCCGCACGGGTCACAGCCAAAGCGCCACGGGGACTGACACCCAGGGTCACATAGGCGTTGGAGCGGGTCAGATCCACCAGCTCTGCAATATAGTCATAAATTCGGTCTGCCACATGGATATTGCTGACCTCTGCAATGAGCTTTTCCAGCTCGGCAGGGGAAGTCACTGTCTGGCAGGCAGAGAGCGGGTCCACATGATGGCGATCCTTCAGCAGTGCCGCCGTGCTGGCCCGATTGGGATAGCCCATGCTCAGTTGGAGCATGAAACGGTCCAGCTGGGATGCGGGCAGCATCTGCGTACCCGCAGAACCCACCGGGTTTTCCGTTGCCAGCACGATAAAGGGCTTCGGCAGGGGCCGGGTCACGCCGTCCACGGTGACCTGCAACTCCTCCATAGCCTCCAGCAGAGCGGATTGGGTCTTGCTGGAGGTACGGTTGATCTCGTCCGCCAGCAGCAGATTGGTCATAATGGCTCCGGACTGATATTTCAGCTTGCCGTCTGCCTTATCGAATACGGAAAACCCGATAATATCCGATGGCAGGGTGTCGGAGGTGAACTGGACACGCTTGGAGTCCAGACCCAGGGTCTTGGAAAATGCCTTGGCCAGCGTCGTCTTGCCTACGCCGGGGACATCCTCCAGCAGCACATGGCCCTGTGCCAGGATGGCCAGCAGCACCTTGCGGACGATGTCTTCCTTGCCCAAAACGACCTTATTGACCTCTGCCTGAATTTGATCTGTCAGCTTGTTCATGCCTTTTTCCTCTTTCTGCCGATGATGTAGATCGCACCGGCGGCGATTACGACTACCGCACCGATCACGGCGCAGATGATGATTCCATTTGTGCCGGATGCCTCACGGGGAGCTTGCATTCCGTCAAAATCCAGCACCCACGGCTGCCCGGACCGCACACGCTGCACAGCCACTAAGGCCAGGACGGATTGGGCCGTTGCCAGGCCGTCGCCGGCACCCTCCAGCACATGGCGGTAAGTGCCGTCCGCTTCCCGGAATCTGGAAAGCTCCGTCAGCAGGGTGTGCTCGTCCTTGATAAAACGGCTATCCGTCTCCGGGTCAATGCCCAGGGCGCACAGGGCCAGGATGACCTGGGCTGTGCTTTCCGCGTTTTCATCGCCGTAGGCGATATACCCGCAGGTGTCCGTCAGCTGGCCGGAAAGATAAGTAAGCGCTGCGTCGATCTCGGTCTCCAGCTGGTTCCGATAGGGGGCCAGTGCCTGCACCGCCATAGCGGTGATGTCCACATCCGATTTTCCGGGGATCAGGCCAAAGCCGCCGTCCGGCTCCTGGGCAACGGCAATGGCATTTACCATGTCCTCTCTGGAATACCGTGCATCGTCCGGGACCTCCGTATCCTCGGCATCCAGAGCCAGCAGCGCCCATATCCAGCCATTTAAGCCCTGAGCGCCCGGATCACCGGCGTAGTTATAAGTACCCTCTGCGATCAGGTCAATGGCCGAGCCGTCGGGCTTCGTGCCAAAGTGGGTGGGGTCGCCCCCCAGTGCCAGCACCGTTAAAGCGATCCGGTGGTATTCCGTGGCCTTGTTGCGGTCCAGGCGTCCGTTTTTGGCGTATGCGTCCTCCGCATGGGTTTTCAGTTCCGCCAAATAGTCGGAATAGCTCTCCCTTGTGCCGGACAGTGCCATAGCTATGGCCAGCCAATCGCAGACGGAATCGCCTGCAGGAAACAGTTCCCTGTCCTTCAGCAATTCGCCCTTCTTGCCGCCCAGAGCGGACATTCCCTCCGCACTCTGTGCGATCTGTTTTTCCAAAGAAGGCTGCGCTTCCGCAAAGACCACCGTTGGGAGCAGAAGCAGCACACAAAGAAGTGCCGCTAATATTCGTGTTGCTCTTTTCATGCAGTATCCTCCATCGTTCGTTTCAACGCCCTTCTACAAAGGAAAACTTTACCGTTCCCGTGTCCCGTTAGAGCGTTTCCCATCCTCCGCCGCATCAGCTGGTCCTATTCGGAAGTTGGCTCTGTGGGCGTAGGATCACTGGGGTCCGAGGGACTTGGTTCGGTGGGGTCCGTAACGACCGGGTCGCTGAGTTCCGTGGGCGTCGGTTCCGTGGGGTGGAGACCGGCTCCGTAGGGGCAGGCTCTATTGGCTCCGTTCCGCCGCCGGTGGCCGGGAGAATATCTGTTTTCTCCTCATGGCACTTGGAGCAGCGATAGTGGATGTAACCATCCTCTGTTTCGGTGGGTTCCAAACGGTCCGTCTCCACGAAGTCGTGGCCCAGGGCTTGGTAGCCGCCGTTGATCCATAGGCCGCAGTAGCTGCTCAGTGAACCGTAGCCGCCTCCGGTGGAATCGTAGCCGCCGATGTCCTTGCCGTAGGACAGGGTGAAGCGCACATAAATGGTAATGCCGTTGCGAACCTTGTAACCGCTCATGCCGGTACCCTCATACAGGGTGCCGTTGATGGAGTACATCCAGCCGGAGCCTTGGGTATAGTCAAACTCCCCGATGCTGTCCCGGTCATAGTTATCATTGGTGGTGATGCCGTCCCGCAGGATCAGCTCCCAAAGATGCTCCGGGACATTGGCTCGGTAGGCAATGTCGCCCCGGCTAATCCGGCGCAGATAGAAGTTCATAGTGGCAGACCCCTGGTAATCCGGCTCATAACCGCGCTCCTGCAGGAAGCGCAGCAGCACGGACGCCGCCGTTTCACCCTCCACAATATCCAGCGTCCCGGTGTCCAAAATGCCCAGGCCGATGGTGGTCGCATCCAGCACCACATCCACCGAGCCTGCCGGATCGCCCTCGCTGATCTGATGGTAGGTGACGGTGTAGACCTTCATTGTGGAGTTTCCGTTTCCGTCCCAGGCCAGCACCCGGATGATGTGGGTCTCCTCATCGCCCAGTTGAGGGGGCTCGAAATACAGCTCATAGGTGGGCTGGGAATCGCCGTAGCTCTTTTCCACGGTTTTTCCGTCCAGCGTGACCCGAATCTGATTGGAGTAGATCACACCGGCTCCCAGCTCTGCGTTGGCACGGGCGATCACCGTCAAGGGGAAGGTTTGGGAGCTCATGTCCAGGCTGGCCCCGTCCAGATTGGTAACGATGGAGGGTGGATAGTCCCCCACCGTCGGGTGGGTATCGTCCGCAAGATTCGCGTAATAGCCCACCCGGTACTGAACAAGTCCCAGAAAGGTCTCCCCATCATAAAGAGACAGCACAAAGAGGTTATCTGCGTTGAAATCCAGCTGTGCCTCGTAGTCCTGGTTATTCTGAGAAGTAAGCAGCAATCCGTTTCCGGAATTGGTCTCATTTTTCAGCCGGACACGGATATGCAGATCGCCCTTACCCAGGGGATAGGCCACAAAGGTCAGCTTGCTGTCGGGCAGCTCTGCCTTGGTAAGCTGCTGGGTTTTCAGTGTCGTATAAATGCGGGGGGTATCATCCTCCTCACCGCCGCTGCCGTGGTCACCTCCGCTGCCGCCGTGGTCCCCGTCGTCTCCGCCGGTGCCATCGCCATGGTCACCGGAATCCTCGGAGCCGCCTTTGTTATCGTCTGACTTGGAGCCGCCCTGGTCGCCCTTGCCGGGGTTATCCGTGGGGTCTGTGGGGCCTGATGGATCCGGCTTGGTGTCATCGGGTTTCTGCGTGTCATCCGGGTTCTGTGGCTCATCAGGTTTCTGCGGCTCATCCGGATTCTGTGGCTCATCGGGCTTCTGCGGCTCTGATGGATCCTGGGCAGTATCCGTATTCTCTGTATTATCCTTGCCGGAGCTTTGTCCGCCAGTGCTGCCGGAGCCTTGCAGCGACTCTGCCTGGAGCCGATCCGGCTGAGTGCTGATGGGATTCTCCGGCCTTGTCCGACCGGAGGAAAGAAGTGAGAGGCTGATCCCTGCCACCAGCACAATGACCAGCAAAATACTGACGGCGCTATATAGGCCGCTATGTTTTTTCATACGGGTATCCTCCAAATGCTTATTTTGGATTCTTACCATCGTCTCCTAAAACAGGAGGCAATGGTAAAGCCCCAAAATATGGCGAATTGCCTCCCCTCCCAAAAGGGAGGGGAAGCTATGGATTCGCCTTGGTTTACTTAGAATTTTTGACGACCGCAACGGCGTCGGCGGAGTTGACGACCTTATCTTTGGTCACATCCGCGCGCAGAAACTTCCGCACAGAGACTTTTTCGAAGTCGGTGTACTTGCCGCTGTAGATGTCATAAGTAAGTTGAGCATCGTTGATGTCCACAAGGCCCGTCTCGTTGACATCATAGCTCTGGGTCACTTCCTCGGCAGTAGCACTGGCCTGCGTGATCTTGGCCTCAGCCGTAGCCTGGTCGAATGTCTCATTCTTGTCCACGATCACCAACCAGCTGTAAACATTCTGGCCGTAAGCGGTAGTCTTATACATGACATTATCGCCGTAGGCAAACGCCTTACCCTCTTCGGGGGTGCCGGTCACGGTTACCAGGAACACGGTCTTGTTATCCATCTCTACATACTTGGAAACAGTGACCTCCATGGTCAGGGTGGATTTCTTCTCGATGGTGATGACCAGATTGCCGGTGACATTGGCGATGGTGTAGGTGTTGTTAGCACCCTCGGTGACAGTCACGGCCTTGCCGCCCATAGTGGCAGTGATGGTGTACTCAAAGTTCTCCTGCTTGGCCACGGTGAAGGTGTAGTTGGTGTTTTCCTTGACGGAGCTTTCGCCGTTGGCCTCGCCTGCGCCGGTGCCGTCAAAGGTGACAGTGAAGGTCTCCGGCTGCTTGACCTGCTTGTTGCTGTTGATAACGATGTCGCCGGTCACATCCGCACCGGGGATGGTGTAGGTGGTAGTGCCATCGTCATTCCCCTGGGCTTTAAAGCCGGTGTAGTCCTTGCCGCCGATGGTCACGGTCATGTTATAGGTGTAGCCATCCACAGGGGTCAGCTTGAAGGTGTAGTCCTCCATGTAGGTAGCAGTCGCAGCACCGGTGGTATTTTCGCCCTGGGCGACAGTGAAAGTCTTGGGGGTCTTAGTGCTGGTGACCACCACATTGCCGTTGACATTGGAAACCGTGTAGGTGCCATCCTCGCCAATGACAGGGGGGACTTCCACGCCGCCCACGGTGACGGTCACGGTGTAGTCATAGTTGGGGTCCTTGGGAACGAAGGTCAGCTTGCCGCCCGCTTCGATCACGGAACCCTCCGCGTCGGTACGGGTGAAGTCGTCCGGCAGAGTCACGGTGTAGCCGTTGACGGTGATAACAGCGGTGTCATCCAAAATGGCAGCCGCAGGTGCGTCAAACTCAATGGCGTTTGCATTGGTATCTACATACGCTTCCGTTACTTTCACATCGGATTTACCCTGACCGGTTGCCACAAAGCTCAGAGTCAGCGCATCGCCCAGCTCGGCGGCTTTACCGTAACGCACGATTCGCACGGTGCCGCTGCCGGGAATCACGCGATAACCCTCGATGTTGGTGGCTTCCATGTTCAGCGTCAGAATGGTGGGGTCAAAAGAGAAGGTCATGTCGTAGGCGTTGTAGGCGTTCTTGCCGTCGTTGTTGCCGATGGTCACAGGGATCTCCACGATTTGGCCGGAAGCTACCTGCTTGTCCGCACCCATGGACACGGTGTAGCCCTTGGCTTCACTGGACTTCACTGTGACATCAATGATGTTGCCGGTTAATTTGACATCGTTGTCTTTAAGCGTATCATAGTCAGGCAGCGCTTCGGTTTTGACCTCAATGCGAGCGTTTTCTGCCGTGATGTTCTCCGTTGCCATAAAGGTAACAGTGGCAATCTTGCCGGCGTTAAGAGTGACAGGGTCGCCTGTAGTGCTTAGGCCGGATACCCGGATGGCATTTTTACCAAGGATATCAACATTATCTCCCACTGCGCCAGTAGTGCCCGTGCCCGACATACATCCAGGTTCAAGCTCGCCGCTGGTTTTGACATAAGCAGTCTTGTCAAAATAAATTGCCCACTCCCAGTTATTCAGGTTCGTAATGGTCTTGTCGATCGACAGTGTAAGCGTAATCGTATCACCCGGCTGAACCTCTGTCTTATCAACTGTTGTTGACATCGTCGGAACATCAGCAGCAAATACAGCAGGGATAAGGCTGATAATCATGGCGATTGTCAACAGAATGGAAAGAGTTCTTTTCATTTTGTGTTTAACCTCCTTATGGTATTTAGGATTCTGCGGGGAATTTACTCATTTTCCCGTTTGTATAACGATAGATCAACGCAGCATCTGTGGAGTTTACAGCACCATCGCCGTTAACATCTGCCGACAACTTCTGAGAATCTGTCAGTGTGTATCTTCCATTAACCGAGCGATAGACGATTGCTGCATCCGTGGAATTTATGATGCCATCTCCGTTCACATCCCCATATGCCACATCCGGCTTCGTGTCTGCCTTTGCATACTCAAAGGTGAACAGGGCGACGGGCCTAAAATTATTAGTGCTGCTGGATTCCAGTGTGACCGCCATCGCTGTTCCGTCCGCATTGCGGATATAACGGGTGACGGGGGTGGTGACAGTCTGGGTGCCGTCACTGTTGGCCTTGTAGCTGTTTTTCAAGGTAACAGAGCGGATAGTTGCCGAGGACACCGCATCTACAGCAAGGTCCGTCTCATAGCCGTATGCAGTAGCGTCTGCGTGGTAAATATCCACACCCTCGTTGTAGGTAATGTCAACACTCTCTGTTCCTTCCGGAACGATCACATGGTACTTGGGAATCTCCTCGTAGACATTTTTGAACTCCTCGTTGTCCTCGCTGCCCAGGGTAACGATGCCCTCATAGGAAATGTTCTTTGCATTCAGCTTCGTACCGTTGACAGAGATGGACTGGAAGGGGCGCTCCAACTCAGCGGTAGCAGATACATTCAAGATTGCCGTGGCCGGTGCGATCTTGGCATAGTTCGTGCCGCCAGAATCATCCGTGGCAATCTTTCGGTTGGGATCCATGCCTACAAGGTAGTAGGTGCCCTCCTCTGTGGGGGCGGTGAAGGAGAAAGTGCTCTTTCCGTCAGCCGCTTCCTTGTACTGCTCGATTTGCTCCCACTTGTCGTTATACAGGAACACATCCAGGTTCGAGAAGGGATAGAAGTCGCTGCCCTCGAAGGTGGTACCGTAGGCCTGGGTATTCACTGTCATCTGTGTGCCGGGACGGACGCTGTATTCGTCCTGGTCGAAGCAGGTAAATGCACCGCCGCTGGACCAGAAGCTCCAGTTGCTGTACATGGCCACATCCCAGGTATCTCCGTTGGACAGCAGAATGTAGTCCGAGGTGGAACCCCAGCCGGGACTCATGTAGGGATAGCAGTGATTCCTGTAATACATTAAATTCTCGTCATGGCCCCAAAAATTTGCCATGTAGAGGCTGGTGGGAGAGCCGGTGATCTTCAGCGCAGCCAGTGTGTCCGCCGTATAGGCAGGCTCCTCGTCCATGTAAAGAACATCGTCTCTGAGGATGAAACCCTCCAGGTCGCTGCGGGTATATTTCCCTTTCCCGCATTCCTCTTCCGGCAGGCCGATGAAGTAGCGCTCCAGCAGATAGAGATACAGGTGCAGGCCGGTGGGCCGCTCCACGATGTTCTCATCCACATACTCACCTTCACCGTTTGCCGTATGGAAGCGGTAGAACTCGGGCATGTCGTACCGGCTCAGGTCGAAGTAGGGGACCGTGATGGCCTTGTGGCAGAGAATCGTCCCATCCTTGCCCCTGATGGGTACGCCGTCGTTGGAGATGGTCACATACACCGTGACCTCCTTGGCGGGGGTCTCATCGTAGTTATACTGTGCGTCCAATCCGTGGGGAGCTTCCTTGACCGTGATGGTAAAGGTCGCTGTAAGCTCTTTGCCGTCCGAGCAGGTCGCCTTGACCTTTGGCTCATAGGTGCCGGGGTCTTTCTCTGATACATAGAGTGAGCCGTCCTTGACCTTGGTTTGGACGCTGAACTGCGCTGCGTTGGTCAGCGTGTAGGTCAGCGTATGGCCGTCCGTATCTTCAAAGACATCTGCCAGCTTGATCTCCAGCAGGCTGCCGGCCACCACCTCGCCGGTGGTGACGGCATCCGCCTTCACGGAAACGCAGGAATCCGCAGCCAGCGCCGGTATGACGCCGAATACGCCTGCCGACACAGCCAAAGTCAGTGCCAGCAGCAGAGATAGTATGCGTTTTCTCATATTTGTTTACCTCATTTATGCGTAGGTTACATCCAGCGCGCGTAGAGCGTCATGTTGCTGCGCACCGGGTCTTTCTGTGTATCCCAGGGCTTGGTGAGCGCCTGATCTGCATACCAGCCGCCGAACACTGCGCCGGGCTTCGTGGGCGTCATGACTTCGCCAATGACGCTGCCCCGCTTCACGGAAACGGCCTCCAGCTCTGTGCCGCCGCTGGTCTCAAAGCGAACCTTCTTCTTGCCCAGCAGAGCCAGCAGAATCAGCAGCAGGGCCAGCAGGCCCACGCCACCGATGATCCACCAGGTGACGCTTCCTGCGGCGGCACCCTCGGCCCAGTTGGCGTAGAGGGTCATGTTGCCCTTAACGGTGTCCTTGTGGAAGTCCCACTTTTGGGTGCGGTCCAGGTCTCTGTACCACCCCTCCAGGTGGTAGCCCTCCCGGATGGGGTCCTCGGGCTTTTTCACCTTTTCACCGTACTGGACGGTCTGGGAGGGGACCTCCGTGCCGCCGTTGCTCTCAAAGGTAACGGTGCAGTCCGTGGTGACGATGACGGACACGCTATTATCCTTCACGGTGTATCCGGCCATGCCGTCCTGGGTGGAAACCAGGGTGTTGGTGGGGATAAGCTGCGACACACCCTTCGTGCCGATGACCTTCATCTGAAAGCTGCCGACTACCACCTCCGGCTCCCAAGCCTCGCCGCCCTTAAAGGACACGAAGTTCAGATAGAAGGCCCGCCCGCCGGTGCGGCGGCCTAAGTCGCTCCAGCGGATGCCGGGAGCGGTCATGACGCTGCCGTCCACCAGCTGGAGGAAGGTGTCGTCGTACTCAATCTCCGTCTGCATACCGTACATATCGGCGTTTTCCTGGGCGTCGGTGCGCTTGAGCACCAGGGTCACGGTGATGGTCTCGCCGGTGGTGGCCCGCACCTCAGATGCGCCGCCTACGGACAGGTCAAAATTGTAGCTGCGGCTCTCGTCCGTTTTGCCGCCCGTCTGCGAGGCAAAGGCTGCGGTGGGCAGCAGGCACAGCAGCAGACACAGGGCTGCCAATAGTGTAAAAATGCGTTTTCTCATGCTGATCTCCTTCTCTCTCCGCCCGGTTGGGCCGTTTTTTGCCCGGCTTGACCGGTGCGAAGTCCCCAACGGGGGAAAGCCTCCCCTCCCGCTGGGAGGGGAGGCTGACGGGGCCTTACTTGAACTGATTCACGATGGCCACAGCGTCGGTGTGATCCACCGTCTTAGTGCCGTTTACATCGGCCCGCAGGAACTTCTCCACGGAAACCTGGGTGAAGTCACTGTATGCGCCGTTATACATGTCGTAGACCAGCTGTGCATCGTTGACATCCACTTTCCCGGTCATGTTCACATCGAAGCTCGGGGTGATGGTAACCACATTGTCTGCGGCAGAGATGGCGACCTTGGCGGCGGCCTCCTCCTGGGTCAGAGTCTGACCCCTGTCCACGATCACCAGCCATGCGTACTGATCCGTGCCGTAGGCATTGACCTTATACATGGTGTTTCCGTCATAGGTGAAGGCTTTGCCGCCCTCGGGGGTGCCCTTGACCGTTATGAGCATCATGGTCTTGTCATTCAGCTCCAGATATTTGGACACGGTCACTTCCTCCGCGCTGTGGGAGACCTTTTCCACCTTCACGACCAGGTTCCAGCTTCTGGCGTATACATACAGATAGTCGTTATAATTCACGGCCTCGACCACATATTTCCCATTGCCAAAGCTGCGCACGGTGGCGGGCCTCTTAGAAGCTGTGGGAGTGTTGAGGGGCTGATAGTAAGCCGTGACGGTGTAGTCGCAGCTCTCGCGCTGGTTCAGCGTGAAGTAGTAGGGCATATTCTTGCCCATAGAGCTTGCATTCCCGGAGGCTGCGTCCTCAGCGCCGTTGCCGGTGATCACGACCGGAATACCCTCTGTTGCGCTGGATCTGACATAGATCCTCAGATCTTCAACGACTCTATTGGCGGGGATCGTGTAGGTGATGGTGCCATTGTCGTTGACGGTGGGGATCAGTATTTTTGTAGTGCCAACCGTAGAGGGTGTGCTGTAGCTTACATCGTAGGTAATACCGGCTCTCGGGGTGACGGTGAAGGAGTAGTCCTTTAAGTAGGTGGCTTTCTCCGGACCCCTGGTCACATCCTGCTCCACATCTGTGTTAATATTGTATGTCACATCGTACTGCTTGGGGGCCTTGTTGGTGCAGGTGACCACCACATTGCCGGAGATGTTTTCGATGGTGTAGGTATCATCTGCGCCGAAGGTTAGGCCCTCTTTGGCGGTGTCGCCCATCTTCACGGTGAAGGTGTAGGTATAGTGGCTGTCCACGGGCTTGAAGGTGAAGCTGCCGCCGCCGGGGACCAGGCGGGTCTCCGCGTCGGAGGTAAACTCATCCGGCAGGGTCACGGTGAAGTTATTGGCGTTCACCACCGTGTCAGCATCGGTGACAGTGGCATCCGGCGCATCAAAGTTGATGGAGTTGGCGTCCAGGTCAAATTTGGCGTTGGTCAGCGTCACAGTGGAGGTAGAAGTCGCCTGGGCGGTGAAGTCCAGGGCCAGGGCCTCGCCCAGGGGCACGGCGTCGCCGTAGCGGCGGACGCGGACGGTGCCGTTATTGTCCTCCACCGTCAGATTGGCGGCATCGCCGGTCTTGGTGTTCAAGGTCAAGGCTGCCGGGTCATAGGTAAAGGTCATGTCATAGGCATTGAAGCCGGTGATGCCCTTTTCCCCGGAGGCGACGGCCACAGGGATACGCACCTGCTGGCCTGCAGCAACCTGCTGGTCAGCGCCCATAGAAACAGAGTAGCCGGTCTCGGTTTTCGGGACGGTGATGGAACTACCGGCAGGTATAATGTTCACCGAAATCGGGTCATCAACGCCGGATGCAAAACCAGTTCCGTCCACAGCATAAGACGTGCCGTTTACCTTAATGCTTGATTTTAACAAACCTTTGTTATTATTATAGAACAATGCCGATTGGGCAGTGCTAATTTCTTCTAATGCCTTGAAGGTCATTGTGCAGAGTGTACCTGCCGCAATCGTATCTGTATTGCTGTTTTTAAACTGTCTAAGTCTAACATAGCCATTATTGCCTGATACTGAAGTGTTATTTACTGAGGGATTATCGAACCAGACACTATTATCGATGTTAGTGCCTACAAACTGGAAAAGAGACACATCAAATCTTAGAATAATGGTAAGCTGTGTCATTGCATCCAAATCGTGGGCTAGCGTATATGTAACAGTAACCGTTTCCCCAGGCTTTACTGTTGTTTTATCAACCGTGGTAATGACCATAGGGCTATCGCCCTCCGCCGCAAAAGCGGCGGAGGGGAGAAGCCCTACTGCAAGAACCACTGCCATAAATAATGCCAGTATTCTCTTCATAGATATAATCCTTTACTTACTCATCAACGGAAGGAAAAGCAGTGATTGTGCCCGCGACGTATTGAATCAAAAGGTCGAGGTCGCTCTGATTCACATCCAAGTCGGTGTTCACATCTGCTTGCACCAATTGTTCATCGTTCAACTCAATTTCGCCCACCAAATACTGCCGCAAGAGTTCAACATCGTTTTCATCCACATATCCGAAAGGATCCAGGTTCACATTGCCCTTGGTGGGAGTTGTCAAACCAATCAAGTCGGTCTGCCAACTCAAAGCAGGGCTATACCGGCTGGAGCCGAAGGTACCCGCCATACCCGTGTTCATGGTTGTCACGAAGTCTGCGGAATCCATTTCTGCTCTGGTCTTAGCTGTGGCCGTCTGAGCGGTGCTCTTGGCGCTGCCGATACCCTGACTGCAGGTGAAGTCCAGATAATACAGGTTGGACATCGCTGCGGAGGCGTTGTTGGTCATGCCGACCACAGCGCCCACATTGCTGCCGGTGCTCTCCACATAGGCCCGGTTGTAGCAGTTCTTGACGGAGGCAGACGCGCCGGAGGCAAAGGCCACGATACCCGCCACATAGTTGCCGGCACCGGTGATGCTGCCGGTGTTGTAGCAAGCGGTGACGCCCTTGGTGGTCTGACCCACAATGCCGGCCACATAGCCGTTGCCGGTGATCGCTCCGCCGTTGTAGCAGCCGGTAATGGTACCGGTAGCGTAGCCGGTGATGCCGCCCACATACTGATAGGCATGGATGGTGCCTTCGTTGCCGCAGTTGGTGGCGTTGGAATTCACCAGACGGCCTGCAACGCCGCCCACGCTGCTCCAGTTGCCATTCACACGGGTAACGGTGATGTCAACATCGGAGACAACGCCGGAGATGTTGGTATAGTTGGCGTAGGCCACCACGCCGCCGGAATAGGCATTGGCAACGCTGCCCGTGGAGGTCAGGTACATCTTGCCGGTCACCTTCAGGTTCTGAATGGTGGCGTAGCTGCTGCTGGTGCCGTTCACATAGCCGAACAGTCCCTTATACGGAGCCGAGGTAGTGGTGGCACTATAGTAGATGCCCATGTTCTTCACGGTGTGATTATTACCGTTAAAGCTGCCCTTGAAGGCCGTGCTGGCGGTAGTGCCGCCGATGGGCGTCCAGTTGTAGCCGGCCAGGTCAATATCACCCGTCAGCGCACCGTTGATGGCATAGCTCCCGCCGTTGACTTGCGCCGCAAACCAAGCCAGCTCCGCTGCGTTACCAATCTGATACACGCCATCGGTCAGAGTGGGCTGCGTCTTGGTGGTGCCGTCCCATGCGCCGGCAGCAGAGGCCGTCAGCGGAATGGTCTTGGTCAGCACACCGCCGGACACATTGGCCTTGTCTGCACTGCCCAGGTAGAAGCTGCCGTAGACATAGTCGCAGCCGGCGCAGAGCACCGCATAGGTGTAAGTGCCGTAGGGCAGGTTCTCATACTCGCCGTTGCTGTTGGCGGTATGAACATTGCCTGCGGCATCCGTCAGCGTCACAGTGGGCGTGGCGGTGGTGGGATTGGTAATATTCAGCTTCAGCTTGAAGTTATAGCGCGGAGTGACCTCCACATTCACATTGGGGAAACGGTTCAAGCAGAAGTTCACCGTGACCGCATTGAAGTTCGTGCCCACGCCGGTATCCGACATGTTATACAGGGTGGCAAACGGGTTCGCCGCCGAGTACATGGAGCCGTAGGTATAACCGTTGGTGAGCTGAACATTGGCGGTGCTGCCGGAGCCAAAGTCCACATTCGTCGGGATTGTCAGCTCCAGCTTGGCCTGATCCATCTGCTGATACTGGGCGACATTGGTCTTATAGGCCGTATCGCCGATGGAATAGAACAGGTTGTAGGTAGTGGGGTTGAAGATACCACTGTACTTGTAGATGCCACGGTAGCTGCCCTCGAAGGTGAGAGACACCTTATCGCCGGGCATGATCTCCGTCTCCCGGGGATTGGAGGCGTTGGTGACCGTGGCGGTAACCTCGGCCACGCGAGCCAGACTGTAGGAGGTGCCGGTGCTATCATGCATCTTGATGATCACAGTACCGCCAGCCAGCCCAGCTTCGCGGAAGCCCAGGAGGCTTGCGTGATACTTGCCGCTGGAATCCGCCGTCAAGGTGGTCCAGCCGGAAAGATGGGTATCCAGGTCACTTGCATCGGTGGTGACGATGGCGTACTGGACCGTCGTTGTGCCGCTGCTGGACACCGAGAAGTCCAGAGTGGGAGCGGTGTCGTTACTCAGATAGAACCAGTTGTCGTAGTTATAATCCCAGGCCGACGGACGGGAAGATGTCAGACCATTGGAATTATAGGCGATATTGGCTTTCGCGTTGCCGTGTTCATCCTTGTCGTTGGTAAGCACGAACACGCTGGTGCGCTCGGGATTGGTGGCCGGGTAGAGGCCGCCGTGGGTGCCGTGCTCGTCAGCGGTCGTGTAGACATCCAGTGCCTTATAGTTCACGGCAACGATCGTTGTGCCATTGGGTGTGACATCCAGCCAGTTGCCCTTGGCGTTGCCGCCGGTCACTGCTGTGACAGCGTTTTCGTTGCCGCTCAGCACTTTGACCTTGAACTCGGGCTCGATCATGATATTTGCCGCGTCAGAGTTGATGATCTGCCACAGGCGGTAAGAACGGATACGCTCTGTCCCGCTCGTGTACTTGTAGCCGCTGGGGGACAAGAAGGTCTGAATCTCCGCTTCGTCACGGGTCTTGGCCATCGTGCCAAGATTAGAGAAGCTGTGGGAATACTGATCCGTGGAGTCTCCAGCATTGAAGGTGAATTCCTTCGCAAAACTGGTGGTGCTGCTCTGGAGCCATCCGGCCTTGGTCACATAAGTGGTGCCGCTTCGGATGTCCTTCAAGCGCCAGGTGTAGTTGGAATTGCTCTTGCTGATTTTGTAGGTCAGCGTTCTGGTAGCTTCAGCGGATGCGCTTGCATCGCCACTGGTGCTGCCCGTCTTCGGCACAATGACCTGTGTGTTGAAATTATTATACTGGAAAAACAGGTTGAAGTCCGCATAGGCAGGAACCGTCACCGTCATCGTTATCGCCTGGGAGAGCGACAGATTCTTGGTAACTACCGAGTACCCCGCAGCAGTCGTATTATTGATAGACTGCGTGAAGATGAAGCTGTCAGCGGCCTCATTGATAGGATCCACATAGGCGTTCCAAAGAGCCGCGTTGCCGGCAGCGTACATCATGAAGGGATAGTAGGTGTAGTTACTTCCGGTGGGAGTATAGGGCGTTCCGTGCTGCACATCACCACCCATGATGGGCATGACCACACGAGCCGTATAGTCATCAGCAGTAAAATAGTCGCTGCTGTTCTTTTTGCTCGTGGTATAGATGGAGTGCAGGCGCAGATAAATATCCTTGCCGCCGCCGGTGCCGCCGTCCACATTGGTCTCAGTGGGCAGGGTCAAGCTGTGGCCGCCCAGGTAAACATTTGCGCTGGTTTCCGAAGCTTTGTAGCCATAGGCGCGGAAGGAATATCTGCCGGCGGCCAGGCTGGCATAGAAATTGTTGTAGTTATCTGCCAGCGTGCCGGTGGAATTGGGGTCAGCCGTGGTAAAATCACTGGCCTTAAAGGTCAGAGGGCTGTAACCTTTCAGCTCATAATCCTGCCCCTTGACAGTGATCATGTATTTGCCGTTAACCACGGCGATGGACTGGTCATGGTCCTCATAGATGTACTGGGTCTTGCCATCAACTTCATAGGAAGCCAGGTAGTCAGCGCCCTTATCGTCAAGACCAGCCGTCTTGTAGAGCTTGATCAGCGGATACTGGCTGCCATTGGTGGAATAGTTCATATCCTGACCAACATGGAAAGTATAGTGCTGCTCGATCGAGTCACTTACGGTCAGTGTCAGCGTCCAGGTGTCCGTGGACAGACCGGCAGAGTTCATGGCATGGAACTCATAGACATATGTATCGGCGGTGTTCTCCGTGATTTGGATCGTGGTAGCACCGAACAGAGCCGTGGAGAAGTAGTAAGGCCCCTTCCTTTCGCCAGTCCCGGCTGTTCTATAATAATAGTAGTCGGTGTAGCTCAAGGAAGAACCGTCCGGATTCTCGAAGATGTTGCCAGCCTGCAGATCGGACAGGTTATAGGCGTATCCTACCGAAACGGTTGCACTTGCGGTGACCGGGACGCCGCTCTTCAGCCGCGGGACCTGTGTGCCCTCCGCAGCGGTCAGAACAATGGTGTGGGTGGCCGTGCCGCTGTCGTCGGTAGCGGTAAGCACGATCATATACTCACCAGCCGCAGTAGGGGTATAGCTCAAGGTAGAGCCGTTCAGCGTTTGCGTAGCGCCGTTGACGGTTGCCGTATAGGTCAGCGCATCGCCATCGGCATCCGTAAACATTTCAGCCACATCCAGCGTCCAGGCATTACCGAGTGTTACATTAGCTGTGGCAATTGCACCGGGAGCGACCGTAGGTGCCGACTTGCCTTCATAGGTGAAGGCGAGGAAATGGACAGGCGCATAGCTGGCGCTGCCGTCATACTCCGGCGCATAGGCAGTTCCGCTACCATCTGCACCCAGCACAAAGCTCTTTTGGACCGTAGTCCCATCCTCGGCGGTACGGGAGTAGTTCAAGGGAATTGTAATTGTGATATCCCCACCGCTCTCCGTATAGGCCATTTCTACACCGCCGCCAGTCCACTGCGGCACATCGGCGTAGTAGCCGGATGCAACACCGCTTGTGGCATTGGTCAGTATGGCAGCGTCTTTGTATGTGGCCTTTACATAGGTCGTGCCTGTGGGAACGGTGACCAAATAATAGGGCACATTCTCGAAAGCAGAGTAGCCGGTAAAGGTCACAGAGTTCTGCACACTGATAGTTGCCGTTCCTGTAGTCTGGTCATTCGCACCATAGGGAACAATACTATCCAGCGGCGCAGCTACTGTGCCTTGTTCCGTTGCAAAAACTGCCGTGGGAAGGATGGACAGAACCATCATGAGCGCAAGCAGCATTGAAAGGAACTTTTTCGCTGTCTTTTGCATTTCCAATCTCCTCTCAGAAAATTTTTTATAATAAGGCCTGCCGGCATTATTACCTTAGCTGTGAGCACACTTTCGCACCCAATAAGAAAATAACAAGGTTATATAGAGGCGCGACACCCTATTATAATTGGTGTTGCGTTCCGATCTGTCCAAGGCGAAAGGTGCTTTCGTTAAGAGGATTGGGCGGAAGGGGCTGGCTAAGCCCCTCCTGCCCATATGGAAAAGCTGGCGGATCTCCGCCCTCGACTTGGTAAACCTTACTCAAGCATTACATCTGTTGCAACGAAGATTTCCTCTGTGGCTTCGTGAACAGCGTATTTGCTTTGGCGTTGCTTGGCTCGCTCAACCCGTGCTGCCCGTTTAGCGTCACGCTCGCTCCGATGCAGCTGAATTTGGATATTCTTTTCGTTTTGATAGCGCCCGCAATCTCTATTGCGGGGTTTTTTGTATATAGGATTCAAATGGGCGGCTCTCAGCGCATCTTTCCAATCGCCAAAGCGCTCTGCGATGTAACTGCCACCGACGATCTCGATGGGGGCAGGGGACTTTCCCCAATGTCCGGCGCAGCGCCGGAGATAGGCCGCCAGCTGATCCAGGCTGTCGCCTGCGTGTTTTTCCGCAAAAGCGCGGTCCTGCTCAGCCAATGCGTCCCGTGTTCTTTTGGCAATGTGCTGCTCGTACCAATTCGCTCCGTCAAAATTTTGCGCACCTGCTACTTTACCCATGGGCACACCTCCTTAATGATTCATGACAAAAAAAGCGCTGATAAACCCATACCGGGTCATCAGCGTACACTTCTGCCATATCAGCACCACGGAGAGAGCGCCCGCTGCCTTTGAGTCCTAACTACACAATTCTACTGACTTGCGCCATGAGATACTCTCTGCGTTTATGATCTGTCTTCTCACGATTTTCTCGCAATGACGGACTTTCGTCCCAGTGGTTTCCCGCCTCGATCATATCCTTGCGCTTACAGTGCCGACCGCATGGGGAATCGCACCCCTTTCCTTCAGGGCAATCACCTGGCCGTTTCCAGCTCGGATGACCGCCGTGCAGCATCATCGGACTTCTTATGAAATTTTACGGTATCATTTATCCTTTTAGGGGGATAATGATTTTGGTTGGTGTAGAGGTGAAGTTTTCTTTCGTAAATCTATACAATTTGCGAAAGTAGAATCCACCTATGTATCCACATTGTATCGTCTTTTTTGAGGGAAGTCAATACCTAAATTGCGGAAATTTAGCGAAAAGTAGGTACAAATTATAAATGCCGCATAGAATCACTTGCTACTCAAGGGCCTATTTTACAAATATTCCCAATCACAAAATCGTTTACGCCGTCAAAAACATCGTCAAGGAGGAGCGTTGGTCATGCCTAAAAGAGGAGAAAATATTTACAAGCGGAAAGACGGGCGCTGGGAGGGGCGGTATATTCGTGGCCGCACAGCTTCCGGGCAGGCCGAATATGGGTATGTTTACGCCGGCAGCTATAAGGCGTGTCGGGCCAAGCGGCAGCGGTGCATCGAGGCGCTGCCGGCAAAGCCTGCCTCACAAGCATCTTCAGCGACCTTGGACCAGGCCGCAGAGCTGTTTTTAAGCGAAAAAAGCCATGTTCTGAAAGCGTCATCCTGGAATCGGTATTCCTATCTGACCCAGCATTATATCCTGCCCGCTTTGGGAACAGTTCCTATCTGTCGGCTGACGGCGGATCAGATTTCTGATCTCCTGCGCCGCTTGCAGCGAAGCGGCCTTTCCGGCAAAAGCGCCAGGGACATCGGCGTATTACTCAAGTCAATTCTGAAGTATACGGCCAAAAAGCTGGACTGCATTTGTCCCGGCGTGAATGCCGAGTTGCCCGCCTATCACCGGAAAAAGATCGAGGTGTTTTTCGCCGACGAGATCAGCCGGTTGGCGAAAAAGGTCCTGGAGATGCCCAGCATGGCGGGCGTGGGGGTCCTGCTTGCTCTGAATACCGGCCTGCGCCTGGGGGAGCTATGCGCGCTCCAGTATAAGGATATTGATTTGTGTAACGGGGTGATCCGCGTCACCAAGACGGCCCAGCGAATGAAAAAGGGAACGCACACCCACCTGGCGGTACAGCCGCCCAAAACTGACAGTGCCCGGCGCACGATCCCGCTGCCAGAGGATATGCTGGCCCTTTTAAGGCAAACGGTTTGCCCGGCCGGGAATGAGGAGAACTATTTTCTGACCGGCAAGCCCGCTCCGCTGGAGCCGCGAACGCTGCAATACCAGTACCGCGCATTGCTGAAGGCGGCGGGGATCCCTTATCGGAATTTCCATGTGCTGCGGCACACCTATGCGTCGCGTTGCGTGGAGCAGGGCGTGGACATCAAGAGCCTAAGCGAGATGCTGGGCCATGCCGATGTCCGGACTACACTCCAGGTCTATGTCCATTCCTCCCTGGAACACAAAATGCGGGTGGTCCAAAGCATATGCTTCCTTTCTCTTGCCCCGATGGCAGAATTTGCGCCGTCAGCATTTCCGTCACACCGTCCGGAAACGGCGCTGCGACAACGGGTTTTGCCGAACCTTTCGCAAATTGTATAGATTTACGAAAGCTCCGCCTTGTTTTTTTGCCAAGGGCAGCTGTGCCGAGTTCGGCTTGTTATTCCTCATACAAACTAATAAAGACCCATCACTGAGAGTTTACCTCTGAGTGACGGGCTTTTTTTGTCGAAAAAGATGCGAAATTATCAAAAAAACTTTATTAAGGCTATTCCCTGGCGTATAATGAGAGCTATGCTGTGAGAAAGGATAATCGAAACAAAATGAAACAGGCAGAGCTGAGATACTATATTTCCATCAATGTAAACGGCCAACATCCATTGATGAGGTCAGCGCAGGGCTACACTGAATATTATAGTGAAGCACTGGAATTCTCCGATCTTTTTGATGCCTATCGTTTTGTTGAACGGCACAGTTTGGAAAAACTGGCATCCATCATCACACGGCCAACCTAATCGTGCGATTGCCCCTCTACTATCGACTTCCTATCGGGAGCCATACTTTAGCAACAACTGTTGTTACTGGTACAAATGGGTCGTCCCAGTAACGGGAATCATAGGAGTCATCCGCATTGTCTCCCAGCATGTAGTAGGAGCCTTCGGGTACAGACATGTTGATTCCGTTATGCATGACCACATTCCCACCAACCGCTGCAATACGCTTGACAAAAAGATTCCCGCCATGACAAAAGATAACAACGTCTCCGACTTCAAAGCTGCCTTTGATTCGTACACCGAGGATCAAGCTACCAGCTTCGAGCGTCGGTTTCATAGAGTTAGTAGGCACATAGCCCAGGATAAAAACCGTGCGAAACATAACGAGTACAAGCAGCGCCGCTATAACAGGCAGCAAACGGCTTAGACATAACTTCTTTTTCCTCATTTTGGATACCTCTAAATAAGAAAACAGGACAACGGAAGGGAGACCGCATGAGAAAGTAGCAAGTCTTTCGACTTTTAGAATCCGTCGGAATGATTGAATTGATAGGACAAATCAAAGAATAATTATTGTGAACCAATACCGCGGTATTTGCTGCGAGTTCTACAAGAAGCACTGGTTCTGAGTGGAACTGATGAAGCAAGGGCTGAAAAGCGGCTTTTCACGAGAGTCCTGGAAGAATGCTTTATGACTCAGCCTGTAAAACAGCAGCCCAAGTTGTCAATATTCTAAAAGTAGAACATACACTACCCTTGCGGGATAGTGTATGTTCTACTAATGCACAGATAAGGGATGGCAACATCTATTTAGTAATACGAAAATCCGGAACTACAGTTACTCCTCACCTATATTCACTTGAACGATTTTTCTGGTAGGATAATTTGTCACTTGCAGCCAGATATTGCTTTGCTCTAAACGATTCCATTCAGCGGATGTGAAGCGATATCTATACAGATCAAATGGCAGCAAAATATCACATGAGGCGCCATCCTGTAACCGAATCCCGGTGGCACCGTCCAATATAGGATTGACCACACCCAAGAGATCCCAATCCATATTCATGAGCATATCCGTGGTGTATAATGATAGTTCCGTTAAAGGGAATCCTTCTGCGGGACTATTCTGCTGCGAAACAGTAACGCTGACCAATGCGACCTTATCGGGGATCCGACTTCGATCGGTCCCGTCATACTGCAAAGCTGAAGTATAGGCACGATAATCTACAATTTCAAAACGGTTGACCTGAAGCATATAGCCTTCAGCCGCCAAATTATACCCGACAAAATCCGGCGCAATAGGAACGATTTCTCCAACGGAGTATGTCTTCTCTGTATTGGCAGACCATCGTTGACGATAATCCTGATTAATTGCTTTATAGCGGATCATCCAAACAAAGAGCACTACTGCCGCAACGGAGAAAATCAGCCAGAATTTCTTTTTGTCTTTCATTTGCCTATCACCGATGTTACCCTTCCCGCTTGCATTTGAATAACAACATCCGATACGCTCTGCACAAAGTCAGCATCATGGCACGCAACAACTACTAATGCACTGCGCTGACATTCTTTACGGATCAACTGTGCGATCATAGCAACGCCCTGCTCATCCAGTGCATTTGTGGGTTCATCCAAAATCAGCAGATCGGGCTTTTCCATCAAGGCCGCAGCAATACCCAGACGTTGTTTCATGCCTAATGAATATTTTTTGAAAGTCCGTTTATCATTCGGGTCCAGGCCAACCGCTTGCAGGGTGTTATGGATGTCGGAGACCGAGATCAGCTGTTTTAGACCGGCAAGCAACTCCAGGTTTTTTTGCCCGGTATACTCGTCAATAAATGCGGGACTCTCGATCATCACGCCCACAGATTCAGGGAAATCCAGATCCTTCCCCAGGCGACGATCATTTACTGAAACACTGCCCTCTGTCGCATAGATCAACCCACACATCAGACGTAAAAGCATCGTTTTACCCGATCCATTTTCCCCTTGCAATCCGTAGACTTTTCCGCTTTCAAAATTCAAACTGATGTCTTGCAGCACGACCGCTCTGTGAATGGTTTTTGTGACATGATCCACCACAATATTCATCGTATCACCGTCCTATTTTTCAAGAGATATGAGGTCTTTTCTTTGTATCAGTAAATATCCTGCGCCTATTGATAAGAGCAACAGTAGCAGTGTAAACACCAGTTCTTTACGATAACTCAATCCATTTGCATCAAAAAGCTGGTATCGCATCACCATCGCTCCGTTGCCGACCAACCATTCAATGGGGAAATATGCGGCAGCAATATATGTGACAAAGCATATTATAAAGCTGATGGCCGGACGGGCCACAAGGTTTAAGAGTGTTTGCAGCATACATACGGCCGTAAGCGTCACAAACGGAAGGAGCAAAGCGTATAGGATAACACTTGCCGGCGTGAGTGAAATTGTCTCTCCACACAAGACCTCCGAAAACAAGAATGCGGTGATTTCGGGCGTGTTGTTTAGGCCGAAGGTAACGGGTGTCAGAATCGCTGTGCCTATTATGGCAATCATTTCACATGCAAAGTATAAAGTACAGCTTGCTATGCACCATATACACTTAGACAGCCACCATTTCCCACGCGATGTGCGTAGGAAAACTTGCTGACCTTGTACACTGATACCTTGCGCAGGATATGCTGCTGTTATATACAGGCAAAAGCCGCACACAATCAGCCATTCGATGGGGACCGACACCTTTTCTTCCATAGAGCCGTGTTGTATGATTGCCATGCCGCGAAATAGACACAGCATATAGTCGCCAATTGAACCCCGGCTTGAAATGGATTCCACATTGCAATAGAATTGCACAGAGCGATATACTGCGAATAAGCGCATGGAAAAGAGGAGAGTGGCAATCAGATAGTTTCTCCTTTGCAATCCCTGCCGCAGATCATAGCGCAACAGCCTATAAAACCTCATGTCTGTATTTCCTATATATCCCCGTAAGAACAGATACGAATGTCAAAAGAATAAGTTCCGCAAGTATGATCCATGTGGGACTGGGATTTGTACTTGCCAAATTGCACAGCCTTAAAGGCGAGAGCTCTATATACCAGTTCATTGCGTCGGCAAGCATGGGGGTAATGAAATCAAGTAATAGGAACAGCAGAAGTGGAGTTGCTGTCACAAAGAATCGGTGTTTTACCTTATGCCCGACGATAATGCACAGACTGGCCGCAACGCCGCCCCAGAAAAACTCAATAACGCACCAGATGATTGCATGCAGCCAAGGGTGGGTATAGTATAGCTTCGCCAAAAAGGCTGTGCCTGAACAGAATCCTGTAATAGGCAGTGCAACCCGAGGAATACAGGCGGGACATACCATCGCGGATGCAAACAGATCCGTAGTTACCGGCAATGCAATAGCAATGCCGCCACTAACAAATACAGCCGCCATTTTGGCTGTTAGGTATTGAGAATACGGAACTCTGGTAAGAATATTATTTGTCATATGAGACCTGTTGTCCTCATACAATGACCACCCATAAGGCATAGCAGCCAAAAATGGCCAAACGGCATAGAAGACTACAGCCCCGACGGTGACTCCGTTGACGCCGATCCAATTGACAAATAAGCTGCACCCATCATATCCGCCCGGGGAATGTGCATAGGATGCGCCTAAGTCACTGACGGTAATTGCAGTTTGAACCAAATCAGCTATGACAAGAATAAAACCGATCAGCAATGCTCTGCGCATCATTTTGTTGTGAAATGCTTTCCACATTTCGGTTCTAATACAGTTCCCCATTATGTTATTCCTCCGCTAATGTTTACTGCTCCATCTCGGCTTGTTTTGAATGCTTTGTATTTGATTTACTGTCAGGGCGTTGCATCCTTATACGAGTTTGCGCTATCAGGGCTCCATTCACCGGACATGGTTTCACCAAAAAGATTGGGGCACGAGAAGGAGAGCGTTGCCCAGCGATAGCCGTCCTCATTAATGAAGGAATGGATACTGTACTTATTCCCGTTGTGACATGTCACATAATTCACGCGAGTTCCGCCAGATACAGTACAGTTATTCATCGATCCGTTTTGTGCGGATCCACCAAGGGCTCTTGCTCTGATGTGATCGCGCTTTCCGTCACGATAATAAAAATACACAGCTGATGAATCATCTTTTGTTCTGGGTGTAAGACGATGGTAGGAATACACATTTACACTAAAACCAGTGATTGTTGTGTCGGCTGTAGATGCAAACGCAGGAACAGCCATTGCTGCGCATACGAGAAACGCCATAATCAAGGTAATAATCTTCTTCATTTTTATTTCCTTTCTTTGTACATGTTTGGGTTTCTTATGTACTTATGTAATTAATATGATTCAATCATTGGAATCACCCTCATTCTGTCAACCGCTGTATACATGGACTGTAATATAGAATATTCATCTATATTACAAGTTACCTATTATGCTGTTGCAGTAGCGGGATTCACATAAAAGCTTTGCCCATCAACTGTGCATACTACTTTTACTGTATATGTTTTCCCTTTTGTTACCTCATGAGAGCCTGTGATAAGCAGATACGATGTCCCGTTACCGCTCCAGGAGTCGATCATCGTACGGCCTTGCCATAATTGAAGTGTTGCATGGATGGTTTTTCCAGGCTTGGCGATAGACACTCTGCATGTAGCTGTTGTTCCATTGATGGTGATTGAAGCCGACGGCGTAGCTGCTTGTACGGATGTAGCTTGCGCTGTCGCGGAGCAGGATAACAACAGGATCAATGCAAGGATGAGAGAAATCGTCTTTTTTTCATAAATACACCCCCTTTCTCTATTCTTCTAAGCATTAGAACGGAGAAAGGGGTGCTTTTTGGACACCATAATTACATGATTTTATTTTTTTGTAGGAATCGACAAAATAAGGGATTGCGCTATGTGCACTATGTCCTCGTTGCTGATATTTCCCTGTATATTAAACACAACCTGATTCGCTTCGTCCACCCATATTAAAGCTTTTTCTGGTGAAGTTTCATTGCCAATGTATAAATCTGCTGGAATTCCGTTGATATCGACTTTGACTACTTCGCTATACTCCTGTGCTGTTGTGCTCATGCTGGTATGCTGCATCAAGGTATATTCAACAGAAAACATTTTTTCTCCGGTATCGTTGGCATATACGCGAAGACAATAATCGCTATCTTGATAGTTATCTACCAGCGAAAATCCGTCCGGTATCCACGACGGCTCATAACAGATGTGATCTATTTCATTATCTTCGCTATTGAAAAGATAGATCGTTATGCTCTCGTAGATTTCTTTTATCCATTGGAAGGCGCGCTCTCTTGCCTGTATATCAACTGTCAGCCATGTGCTGACAGACAGAATCGTCACAATTAATATTACCGCAGCCCGCTGCCATATTTTATGCGCAACAACCCTACGCTTGCTTTTTTTTCGTAATATCTCCATGCTATGTTCAAAATCATCGGAAAATACATGTTCGCATTCACTGGGAGACGGGAATGAAGTAAGCATGGACTCTGCTACACGCTTTGCCGCGTTGGCCAGTTCCTGTTCTGACCATGCAATGTTTGACATTTTACGCATCTCCTTTCAAATGTTTTTGCAAAGCGGCCTTGGCTCTCCAAAGCTGCTTTTGTGCGGTATCCTTTTTTATATGCAGCATAGATGATATTTCTCGTACAGAGTATCCATTATAATAGCGCAGCAATAGGATATCACGATAGGCAGCCGGTAATCGTGCCATAGCATCGGCCAAACCATGATCACCAGGCAATGGGATTTCGATGCCATAGGTACTCTCCCAAAATTCCATATCTACCAGTTTTGATCGGCTGCGAATGATATCTATTGCTTTCCGTTCTGTAATAATAACGATATAAGCTCTGGTTTTTGGACATTTGACATCCGATATTTTTTTCAGATTCTCAATAAGGGATAGAAACGCCTGATGTACTGCATCCTCAGCATCAAATTCATTCTTCAGGATTTTCATGGCAACATGGAACATCAAGCCCTTGTACATTATGTAAAGCTGTTCAAACTTGGATTTATCTTCGTCGCTTTCTATCATCTGTAAGTAGATAATCAACGAAATTCCCTCCTACAATAATGATGTCATTATATGTCGTTAATTATATCATCACACGATGTAGAATACAAGGTTAAGCAGCTTGCTGACAGACACCGGGAGCTGAGCAAGGCGAAGAATCGCATTGCTGAGATTGACACATTGCTCTAGAAAAACTACGAAGGTAACGATAGAGGGAAGTTGACTGACGAGCAGCGCTATGCCGCATCCCAGTCCTACGAAGATGGGGAAAAGCTGAAAGCTGCCGCACCAGAGGCCTCTATTTGGAAATCGAAACAGATAAGACCGAGAGCTTGCAGAGTTTCATTCAGAAGGTCAAGAGAATCACAGAGCTGAAAACCTTGACCCCGGAACTGACTCACGAGTTTGTGGACAGGATCGTAATGTATGCGCCTATGTGCATTAACAGCAAGCAAGTGTAGCTTCTGTACATCCACAATAGCGGCGTAGACTTCTTCCGCAAGTTGACACACCCAAGAGGCGATGGAAGAAGCCCACCAGCAGCGCCTTACCGAGTGCAGCCAAGGGAAAACGGCGTAACCGCAAGGGATACACCGTCTTCCGAAAACTTATTAAACTAAGATACAAGAGCCGCTCAGGGGCCCCCTCCCTACGGAGGGTGCCCTGATGGTGTCCTGTTCTTTTTAGCGCTTCGTTCTATTGTTCCACTAACGCACGGATTTCCGGCCGATTCCGAAGGTACGCCCGCGCCTTTGATATCCATGCACAGACCAGTTTAGCAGAGACACCCAAGGCGTCTCCAATTTCCCTGCTCGATGTTCCAGTAGCCATTTGCTGCATGGCCGCGATGCCCTTTACCACACAGGGAGATGCTTCCTGTTTTGCGCGTTCCAGCGCATTTTGCATATCTATCTGCTGCATCAAGGTGTCTGCAGTCATTTCCCTTTTATCCTGTGCAAGCGGCACTAAATCGCAGGAAGATTCATGAGCCTGCCGCCGAGTAATGTAAATCAATGCGTCACAGATCTCATTCCATATCAAGCGATAGGCATAGGTAGAGAAGGTCCCGCCTTTATCTGTTGCTGCAGCTTTACAGAGGCCGATGCAGCCAATCTGGAAAATATCGTCATAGGTGTAAAAGCCCAACTGATACGGGCCGTGAACTTTATCGTTGATCACTTTCTGGACCAGCCGAATATTCTGCTCCACTTTCTTTTGCTGTTCTGCTGTCAGGGTCATGACGCCAGTGCGCCTCCTTTCTGTGTATAATATCGCCCCCGCGTTTTGGCTTTCTGCCGTTCTAAGAGCTTTCTGCTTTCTTCGATCACCTGCTTACAGTAATACTCGCCAAGATACCCAATGTGCGCTTCGGAAAGCGGCGCCACAATCAGGTCGGCCAGCCACTGGTATGCATCCTGCTTACTCATATAACCGGATTCATAAAGCTGGTCAAAGTAATGGTGCGCTGTACGGCGCAATGTACGCAGCTCGTGATTGGCCATACTTCCTACCGGAATATTGGTACCGGTGTGAACCCGAACATAGGCATCGCACTCTGGATAGTGCGAACACACATATAGCATCGTTCCTCTCGAATTATCGCGATAGATTCCGTCTGCGCTCCGATAAATAACCGGACTGCCGCAATACGGGCATCGCATACTGCTTCGGTTAAACCCCTTTCGTTTTTTCTTTTTATTCATAAATTAACCTCCGAGTTCTTAAAGGAAAAGCCGGAAGGTTGCTAAGCGCATACAAAGTCTGTTGGAAAACGTATCTCCCCAACACTCAACCTGTAAGCATCCAAGCAGCCTTCCGGCTATCATATTCAATTGCCTGCGTTGTTGTGGACTTGCTCAGTGCGCAAATCCGTAACGATTCCTTGCCTCATCCCCGAGGCGAAGTCTGACGCCGTACCATAGACGTATCGAGAGCCTGAACGCAAGCTCCTGCCACGCCTATAGTATATCAGAACGGCATGCAAAAGTCAAGCCTTTGCGGAATATTTATATCATATCACGCAATCAATATTCCCATAAGTTTTGTGTTTTCTCCAAACTGAAATGGAATCGTTATTCCTCGTCTTCCTCATCATCCGGCGCCTCATTTTCACGCTTTTTCTTGAGAACCTGCATGACGATCAGAGTGCCGATTGCAATGACCATACCTCCTGCAAAAAGGATGATATGCAGTGTCGGAATGGCGGATTCGGCTTTTTCATTTGACTCAGAGTTTTGCTCTGTTGTGGCAGGAGCTTGCGTCCGGTCTGTTGAGTCCGCCGTTTTCTGCGCGTCGCTTTCTTGGGCGGCACCGGTTCGGTGTCAGACTGGGTGGGTGTAGGTGCAAGCGTATCGGCTGCCGGCTGATAATCATATACCGATGCCTTTACAATCTGCTTTGCCATCGGGTGCTTTGTGAAATCCAGTTTGTTCAGCTTCAGAATGTTGTGCCCGCGTATGATGCAGAGCAGTTCCTCATTGGGAAGCCGTAAAACCTCATCCGGTGTAAGTAGCCGTCTGCGTCCCTGACCTTCGGTATGGCGGTACTGGGGAATGACCTGCGCCACCGCGATGGTCTGACGGACCGTCATGGTAGAATTGACCTGCACCGACATATCACCGGACCGGGCTGAGATATACTCGGCGGTCACATCATCGGTGCAGCCGAGCATCAGTTGGATGTCGCAGTTGCCGATGATTTCGGCCCACAGATTCTTGGGATACCGATTCTGCAGCTGACCGAGGCTCTGCACAGCCAGCATGACTCGGATATCTCTCGACCGCACAACAGAAAGGGATCTTGCAAAATCGGATCCGTCTTCCGCACCTCCAATGCGGCCCACATTGTTAAACTCATCCAATATCAGATTGACAGGCACATCGCAGCGGCCGTTCGGACGACCGTCGGCATATCGAGTCAGTTTGATGAACATGAATGAGAAAAAGAGCGATGACAGGAACGCCATCGTAGCGTCCTGATCGCTCAGCACAATGTAATAGATGCACTTGTTTCTGCCAGGCGCCGTCAGGTCAATGTCAGACCGACTCGTGATCCGCTGGACTGCTTGGTTCTGAAGCACCTGAAGGCGTGTGCCCAGCCCCAGTATGATGCCGGAACGCACCGTATCACTGGACTGAGCAAACAGATTAAACGGCGCCCGTGCCGGATGGTCAAGCGGCAGCTTATCAAACATAGCGGTCAGCTGCCGTTCACTGTTTTGCGTAAGCAGCTGATATACGGCGGACAGATGCTTCATATCAGGGCTTCGGGTCCGATCCTGATCGATAAGCAGGATGAGCGCCTTCAAAAGATTGCCCTCGCCGTTGTCCCAGAAGTGGTCGCCCTTGCCTGAGCTGGTGTTGCCGATGATGACATTGGTCAGCACCTGCGCCATCAATGTGTCGCCGTTCAAGTCTGACATACAGTTCCACGAGTCGCTGTGCTCAGGGGATACGAGATTATAGATCTTCACATCGTAGCCCGCGTTTCGGAACATTTCCGAGGTATCGGCATAAAGCTCGCCCTTGCTGTCGGTCACGATTACGGACTCGCTGCGCCGCAGCGCCTGAAACAGCGCATTTCGGATAATCGCACGCGACTTCATGGTACCGGATGCGCCGAAAATGGCAATATGGCGGTTGAGTCTGGTGTCCTCCGGCATACAGACGGCTTTTCCGTTGTACTCGCCAAGAATCGTACCTTTGGCATCAGGAACCGGCGATATCTCCAGAACTTCCTTCATTTCTTTTTCGTCCATCCAGGATGCCGTGCCGTAGATGCCGGATTTGCTTCTGGCAAAGCCGCGGGGGTCATGCTGCTTCCCGTCAAACTTATCGTGGAGCTTCACATAGGCAAAGATGGCGCCGGCAATCAGCAGGATCATCAGGATGCCTTTGATCCCGTTGCCACTGAAAGCTGCCGGAAAACAAATCAGCGGATTCCAGCTTACCGGTTTCATCGTGCTTTCACCGGAAACGCCGCCGCTGTCCATCCACGCTGCGTAGTTGCCGAGCACTTGGCCAAGCATTCCGCCCAGATAGAACAGCCCGACGCATCCCAGTATGGCGGCGACGATAATGGCTATCTTGCGGTTTTTATCGTTCAAATAAATCCCTCCTTTCCGGGTCGAGTTCTGCTTCCACAGCGTCAAACCCGATCGTTTTTATTGTTATGCGGTTCCCGAGATACTCTCGGATGAATGCCATCTGATATGGGTAACACAGCACCTCATAATTTCCACGCTGATTCTCGACGGCTTCCTTGAATCGAACCAGCCTTGCGAGATCTCCGTCCAGATGTGAGAACACATAGGCATCACCGATTTTTGCGTCATACTCAAACAGCCCGCGGTCATAGGTTCGCACTTCCGGGTCAAATAGAAGCTCCAAAAGCCGCTGTTTCCAATCGGGTACTGTCATCAGCCGCAGCTGGCGAATGCCATGCTCATCCATGGGGATGAAATACAGATTACGGTAGATTGCATCAAACCGAAATTCGGGCCGCTTGGTTGTGTCGGACTCCAGCAGTGTCTTCAGTGCGACGCTCTCAGACTGACCAAATAAAATGGCGGCCGGCGCTGCACCGGTGCCCGCATTCAGGCGGCTGATCTCAATGACGCTGTGCAGCGTTTTGAACTCACCCTTGCCGCTCCATTTCATCACGGCGCTGCGCGTGTTATAAACGGCGTATGGGCGCTGCCCGAGATAGGCTGTTCCCACCATCCGGGTAAACATAGTTTTGTTCATCTCCGCTTCGCCGAGCTTCTTCAGTTCTTTGGCAAGATAATAGCAGGGCGCATCGGGGATCCGCTTGGTGATGGTCCGGTTTTGAAGAATGGGAAGCATATATGGTCGGCATTCAACGCCTGAGCGCATACACATAGCCGCAGCTTCGGCAACACGGTGGTTTCTGTCCCGGTGTGCTGCATTCCCGGGGAATTTGTGTTCCCAAAAGGCGTCCATGTAATACCGGTAAGCATTCGGGTGAAGCCAATCCAGTATGGGGAGAGCGCCCTTATAAAAGCGTACAGACCTGCTGTTGCCTTTGCCGGTAACGGTAAGCAGGCGTGTGGTCAGTTCCGTTTCCGTCTGAGGGATGCGAAATGTTTCCGGTGTGGTGAGCTTATGAACCAGGGCTTTGTAAGCGCGTTCATTGCCGAGCAGGTAGAGCGAACGAATCGGATATTCACCGACGATGGAAAGCATTGTGATGAGCTGCCGGAGCTGACTGCCCGGGCGGAAGTATTGCATAGGCGCATCACCTCGCTTTGTAAGAAATTCCGACCACATGACTGCTCTCTTTGTCGGAATTTCCGCCGTGAAATCTGCCCCAAATCGCCGCTATACCGGGCGTTTTCGACTCCCAACTTCTTATGTAAGTTTTCCGGGGCGGAAAACGGCGGTTTTTACATAAGATTTTCTCCTTAACAAAAGCGGACTTCATAGAGCTTTACCCCCTTATCCGGCAGCGTTTTCTCTTCGGCCATCCACACGGGAAAGTCGTGTTTGGGAATCACATAGACTTCCGTGCGGTCCTCGCTTCCGGCAGCGCTGCAATAGTAATGCGAGCAAACTGCCGGGTGATCGTCGGGCAGAACATACAGCGCCAGAATATCCGTGACCATATTGGTTTCGATATTATCGTGATCACGCATGGCCCGTTCCGGGCGGCTTCTATCGTACACATGACGGTAGGCAAGCACGCAATCCCGAAAGCGGACCGGAGGCTTACCCTCAAAGAACTTCCGCATAGCCGGATAAAGATAAGACCTGATATAGTCCACTGAGCCGGATGCTTTCTTCGGCAGCAGTGTCGGAATACGAATGGAAAACCATCCCTCGGCCGTAAATCCAACTTCAACAGGAATCGTATCGGATATGATCGCATCCGTTTGAGTTGTTGCCCCGACTGCTCCGGTGTAGGCCGGAAGGACACGGGCGAGAAGGACTGTCTGCTCGGACAGTTCCTCAAGCCGAAGCGCCCGGTTATAGCTTTCCGGGAGGTTTCCGTTTTCGTAAAACCAGCGGACAGCAGCAGCCTGTTCCTTCATGCGGGACAGCTTGGCTTCTACCTTACCGAGTGTCTTCATATAAGTTGTTTCACCCTTCATGCTCGGTCGCCTCCTCACTGTAAAAACGGACTTCCGGTTCGTCCTGGCCGCAAAAATCTACCGTAGCGAACAGACACGGCGCATTCGGCAGCCGTACAGTGCTCACCATACCGATCCGAGGCACCACAACGATATATTTCATATCTTCCTGGGGCTGAAGCAGCTTCAGCAGATTCTGCTCGCCGTCATAGAGTACTACGATCTCGTAGCCGACATTTTCTTTCAGGAAAAATAGCTGCGACGGGTAGACTGCCGGATAATGCGCCATCGGCTCCACCTTGTCAATGAATCGGAGCAGCACCCATATTGCCAGGATCATCCGCTGATCCGGCTGACACATCGGGTCAAGTCCGATATAATAACCGCCGGAAACATCTGCAACACGCATCTGCCTTTTCAGATTCCGCAGGATCTTTTCTGCCGTCTGCGGCGGCTTTTGCAGCATCTTTATGATTTGCGCACGGGGCAAGGCTCCGTATTGCGAGAGCCATTTGACCACATACTGTTCATCGGTCAACAGCACGATAACCACCTCCTTTTTGTACTCATTTGCGCCAAAATGCGTATTCCGTGCAAAATACGCACTGTTAATCCGCCTCACGCTGCCGCTCCTTGAGAATGGCTTCCAGCTCGGCACGGTCGGTCGTGATCATTTCCTGTTCCTCTTTGGACGCCTTAATGATGACAGGCACCTTACTGTTGTTGGAACAGATCAGCGCCTCGCCGCGTTCAAAGCGGGTAATGGAACGGATCTCGGTTTTCGTAAGCTTCAGCGTATCCCGGACAAACTCCGCTTCGTCCGGTTCCAGATTCAGAATGATCTTATTTTTGGAATTATTGATAATTGCCCGACCGTAGCGACCATCTTCCAATCCGAAGAAATCGGACAGGTCCTGCGTTGCGGAAATCGCCGCGCCGCCGAAGCCTCGGATGACCTTGAATATTTCCAGGCAGAACTCTGCCGCCATCCGGTTGGAACCGGCACCGATCAGCTGCCAGATCTCGTCGATCATAATGGCCTTCTTTTTTGTGCGGTCGCTTTTGATCTTGTCCCAGACATAATCAAGGGCGATCATCATACCCACAGGCAGCAGCTTGCCCTTCAGCTCCGATAGGTCGAGAACGATATACTTATTGGACAGGTCCACATTCGTCTGTTGATTGAAGGACTGCGCCGAGCCGGTAACAAAGCGGCTGACAATGACTGCAATACGCTTGGTCATTTCATTCTTTTGCAGTTCCTCATGCAGATCTCCGAGTATCGGCATGGTCTTCATCTTCGGCGGAACGGCATTGCGGTCCTCATAGACCGAATCGTTATCATGCGTGATACCGAACTTGCCGTAGGTACGGATCAGCGCCTCATCCAGCATCTGCTCCTCTTCGTTGGTCATGTCCGGAATCAGCAGTGAGAAGAAGATCATCAGCTGCTGAATTTTCTGCGCCAGAAGGGAGTCCATCTCGCTGTAATCCAGCTCGTCGATCAACTCCATCTCGGGGCTGATGGTGTGCCGGATCTCCATAATATTGATGCAGTGCGGTGAGCCCGGTGCAATTTTGATAAACTGACCGCCGATGCGGTTGCACGCTCGCCGGAACTCATGTCCCTTGATAGGAGCAATGATATAGCACTGAATGCCACGCATACGCATACGCAGTGCCAGCAGTTGCATGGTAAAGGTCTTTCCGGCGCCACTGGTACCGAGCAGGTTCAGATTGGCATTTTTATTTTTCTTCGTGTCAAACAGATCGACAATGCACAGCGAGTTGTTATGGCGGTTAATTCCGAGCAGCACGCCGGTATCGTCCGACATCTCGAAGGATGTGAACATATAGGTAGAGGCCGCACCGCTGGTCAGCACATTCCGCTTGGATTTCTTTTCAAGCTTCGGGGATATCTGCAGAAACGGCATCACCGTGCGCAGGGCGTCCTCCTGCTGAAAACTGCAGTCGCTGACATACATATCCATAGACTTGAGCATATCGGTCATCTGCTGCTTGCGCCACATCAGTTCTTCGTAGGTCCGTGCGGACACGGTCACGAACACCGACATATAAAAAAGGTCCTCGTTGTAATTGGCGATCCCTTGCTTGATGAAATATCCGGCCTGAATGGAACCGGTAAGCTCCTCATAGTCGGTCGAGGTGTCCTGCATACTTTTAAGCTTCGTGCGGTTCAGGCGGATGCGCTGGGCAACCTTGTCGATGGTCTTGCTGCGGTTTTCCCGTCTCAGAAACACATCGACATCAATACCTTCACCAGCATTGATGAGGGAGGACATCCATCCTGCGCGGACCTTGTTCGGGTATCCGTTTCCTTTGATATACAGGAAGGAGTAGTAGAGCCCGTCCATAATGATATAATTGCGGTACGTCAGGTCAATTCCGCGCGGCGCAATAAAATGCGCCATACGGATATGCGGGATTGGGTCGATCCCGATGACCTTGTTTTTCGCAGCCATCGTGTCTAAGACGATGCGGTCGACACGGGAATGAAACGGCTCCTCCACACAGGAACGGCGATTGAAAAACATATATAAAATCTCCGCCGTTGCTTCGTCGGGATCCTTCGGCTGAAGGATATTGTTGCCGCACTGCATGAAGTAAGCTCGGGCGTTCTGCTCGGCGGTCAGCAGCGTGCTGCAGATCTGCCCATAGTCGCTGTTTTCATTACGCCGCAGTTCTTCGTATCGAAAAATTAAAAAGAAGCGCCTCGTCAGCGCTTCACGGCTTCCCACATCCTTAATGAGTCGGATATATCCCTCGCTGAGCTTCTTACACTGCTCACTTTCCTCGGTTTCCGTTTCCTTTCGGAGCATAGCTATATGCTTATCGGAGTCAGCTTTGCGGGTGATACTCTTGAACTGCAGATGCACCGGCGAAATTTTCAGCCAGCTTGCAAAGGAGCAGATTATCTCATACTGTTCTTCCTCCGAGCGCAGCATAAAGTTGATAGGCTCAATTTCAAGGATTTTGATATACCGCCCGTCGGTCGTCTCAATAATGCCATGCTCCAGATTTTTGATCGGAATGAAATCCTGGGTAAAGCTCAGCTTTTCGGGCTTTCTTTTTCCTGCTTTTCTTTTTGCGGAGCTGTCTTTGGTCATATTTGTATCCCACCCTTCTCAAATGCAGTTTTCTTCTGTGCGCCAGATAGCAGATAATGTGACCTGCATACTGGAACAGCGAATCGCCGTCAATGCCCATAGCGGCGAGAATCCCGATTGGAATCAGCGTGACGGTCATCACAACGATGCGTATTGTGGTTGCCATCGGGATCAGCATCAACTCCGGATATCCGACGGCCAATATCAGGATCAGTGCCTCGATCGCATTCCGCGGTTCCAGCATTCCGCCGAATATCTTTCCGGAGTCGGTATAGTTTGCAGGAATGGCAAAGGTTGTATTGAATTCTTTTTCTTCCATGATTCCTCCGTTCTTTTTTATCCCGGTGTATCACCGAAATCTACATTCTTCGGTCGGCGCAGTGCCAGTCCGGCCTCATAGCTCGGCGTATTGAAGATCACGCCCTCACCACCGGAGGAATGGACCCACATACGCTCGCCGTTTTCACCGTATCCGGAAAAAATAAGTACATGATTCCATCCGCCTCCGTCGTCATCCATCAGGAACCCCAGATCACCGGGCAAAAGCTCTTCGGCGGTAATGGCATAGGATTCGTCCCACTGGCTCCAGGAGGCGCCGTTCAAGCTGACGCCGACAGCCGTTTTATAGGTCCAATCCGAAAAGCCGGAGCAATCCAAGCCAAACGGGCGGATCGTGCCGGTCGTTGTGGAACCGGCGGCTGTAACGAGCTTCGGCGTATTCCATTCATCATTCCATCCGGCTGCCGATTTGCCGCCCCAGAAGTATGGCACCTTCCCGACGAGGGACAGCCCGGTTTTGACAATGTGCTTTCGTGTTTCGCTGCAATTCTGACGGGCAAGGAAGGCAATCAGTTCTACATCGGTAAGCGGAACGGTACTGCCGTTTCCGGCCGTTCCGTAGAGCGTTTTCTTCAGGGCCAAGGCACGGGAGTGGATCACATCGCCGTATGTGGTTTCCAGACCGTTATAGGAGGCGTTTAGATCCAGCCCGAACGCCGTGGAAATTACCGTATTGTCAAAGGGATGAATGGTGCATTCCAGATATTTCACGGTTTTCTTTTCCGGCGTAAGCGTTTCCTTGCCCGTGTACTGATAATAGGTTGCCTTGCGTGTGCCTGTGATATTGCTGCCGCTGTATACGGGGAGCGTCAGGGTGACGGATGAATATGCATCTACCTCGATTTGTGTATCTGATGACAACTGCTGATCCTGCAAATAGTAGGTCGCTTCCGCCGTCTCATAGCGGTATTGCGGGACGCCGTTGATCACTCCGGTCTTAACCGTTTTCATTACCACGGTTATCGTGACTGGCTTATATGTATAGTAAGTGACCGGCGTGATTACTTCGTTTTCTCGCTCAACCGAGGTTACAGGAAACATTTTGGCTGCCACACCGTCAAGCTTCTTTTTCATATCCTCCGGGTCGTTGCTGAGCTGTTCCACCGAAGTGGAATATGCCGACAAAATATAGGCGGTGTCATACCCGGCTGAGCTTTGCGCATAATTGATCAGCGCATTCATGGAAAGCTCCCGGTCATAGCCGCCGTCTGAAATCAGGCGTTCCACCTCAGCCATCGAAGCGTCATACCCAGCCTGGACAATATCCGAAACCGTCTCAGAGAGATTTTCATATATCTCCGTGATGGATACCGTCGGCTCATTGCCATCGAGACCAAGGGCTTTATTGATGATGATCCCGGGCAGCTCCACGATCATAACAATGAGAAAAACCACCGAAAGGCACAAACAGACGAGAATCTTAAACAGGGTATGCCGCATGGCCCATGCGGCGGAGATGATCGCACCCCAGGGACCACCGGCGGCAGTACCGGCTGCAATTTCTGCCACGGCTTTGCCGCCCTCTACACCGGCTTTTACGGCTGCCGCAGCGGCATTGGCTGTTGCTTCCGCACCCTTTTTCGCCGCCTGCTTTGCGGCTTGCTTTCCGGCATTTTTGGCGGCTTTTGCTGCCTGACCGGCCGCTTGGCCGATGTTATCCGAACCGTCTCCCATTTGCTGCTTTTGCGGCTCTGCCATTCTTTCACCTCCGTATTCAAACTGCCAAAGGCAGGCTTATTTTCTCTTTTATAATTAGGAAGACAGCCGAACCGAATCCATTGCTCCGGTCCGGCTGCCCACCGTTTATCGTCTCCGTCTTGGCGACTTGATCTCCGTTTGATCACGGGATTTTGGCTCGCCATAACAGGACGGTGTGCTTTTGTACCGCACGGTTTCCGTAGAAACGGTGCGAACATTATCGCCGTCATAGACCGGTTTTCCGTTCTCATAAACCGGCTTGCGTTCCACTGCAGCCTCGCCGTGTACAGCGTACCACTGGCTGCCGTGAACATCTTCATATACCTGATAGTCGCCGCGGGGAGGTGCATACTGTGCCGTATCGTAGAACATCGTGCCGGATCCGTTTTCATGCCGGACCTCAAAATGCCCATCCATACGACCGGATCCATCCACGCTTGTAACCGGCTGTTCATAACCAGGCATAAAGCTTTGGAACTGTGCCCGATTATAGCCATCCGCCGCGTCGCCAGCCTCAAAGGGAGGCGTTTCTGCGTGCCGCTGCATGGCGTACCAGTCTACACCGTTGGATGCCTGAATTGTGGAATGCGGTGCATCCGGTTCATCATAATAGGCACTGTTGTACCATCTGCTCACGCCGCCGTCCGAAGATGCCTCAATGACACCGTCTCCGACCGTTCTGAGCGTTGCACCGTCCGCGTCCGGGAATGCGGCTGCAACCTGCGCCGCCTCAGCGGAATTGCCGCTGAATACGGGTGCATCGTAAAATGATCCGGCTCCGGAACCGCTGGCCATCTGATACCACTGACTGCCGTCCGAGGCATTGACAACGGCGTGCGGACCGTCCGGCTTTTCAAACTGGGAAGCGTTGAACATCTCGACAGCCGTTTCTTTCCCGTCGGCGCCAATTGCCTTTGTGGAGATATGTCCGCCGGTGATCTGCGTATCCGAGAGATTCATGCCTTTCATATGCGGCATATAATTGCCGAGACTGCGGTTGGCAATGTCGCCGCCGATAGAACCGGACACATTGGGAGTTCTGGACGCTACGGAAGAGATGGATTCTCCGGTCAGTGTGGCGCCGTTACGGGCTGCCATACCGCCGAAAGCCCGACCGACAAAGCCGATCGTTCCGCCGGCGCCCATTCTTGTGCCGCCGTCCACGACCGCATCACGGACATACGAATTGCCCTTGAAACGGTTGGCAAAGCCTGCAGCGAACCCTGTTGCCGCTGCACCTGTACCGGTTGCGACACTGCCTCCGCGGAACACGCTGCCGGCGCTCCTTGCGCCTCCGGCCACGCCGGTGATCACTCGTGCAGCCATTAGCAGTTCCATGCCCATACCGGAGCCGGTCTGGGCTACATTCAGTCCCATTGCCGCGAGATAGCTGTCAAATTTCTGTGCCGTTTTAAGGAACGCCACTGCACAGAACAGCCACAGGAACACATTGCCGTTTCCGTTGGACAAGGCGCCGCCTGTGCCGATGTACTGGCCAACCGAGGTTGAAAAGCCACGCAGGAACCAGACATTCATCACAAGGAGCAATAGCTGCGACCCGACCATCCGGCACCACGACCGGAATACCGGCGTTGTTGCTTTGGATGCGCCCATAGAAAAGGCGAGAGGTGAGGTGTAGCACAGCACACCGACAACGATGTACCGTTCCACCGTTTCAAGCAGCAGCTTGAAATAGTTCCAGCCCAGCGCAATTTCCAGTATGGTGAGCAGCAGCAATCCGACCACCGAGATGGTGGCGATAAGACTGGTCAGCCCGTTTTGAAGGGCTTGCTCGATTCCGGCAAAGGTAAAGTCCTCCGCCGTCATCTGAATGTCCATGAGTGCCGTATACGGCGCTGTTGCGATTTTCAGCGTCAACAGGAAAATCGGCTTGGCATATCCAATCAGAAAGGCGAATAACGCACTTCTGCCAAGCAGTACCCACGGGTTTTCCGCCTCCGTTACAGGGCCTCCGAATACACGGAATAACTGCCAAACTGTGATCAAAAACAACAGAGCCCATGCGGTGTACTGCATTACGGTAAAGGCTTTAGACACAAACGGGAAGTATTCTTCCATTGCCGTCATATCCGTACCGAGTGCCTGAAGGAACAGCCCGGACACTGCATCCATCATGTCTGACACAACGCTGCTGATCCAGGTGACGATTCCTTCAAAAATCCAGTCAAGCATAGGTGTTCACCTCCTTTCCGCTTGACCGGATCTTTTACGGGTTGTAGTTTCCGCCGCTGATAAGGGGCTGCAGATAGGCAACGATAAAGCCGAGAGAATTCAGAACGATCCAGGTGATCACGATCCTCTTGAGCCAGCTCGTCGCCTCGTCGACGGCTCGCTGATTGCGCGATATCATGCGTACCAGCAGGGCGATAGCGGCCACGGTGACAGCCACGATGGTGCTGATCGCCACAAGCTCTCCGTAGATATCCTTCATGATCATCGAAAAACGATCCCACATATCTGCGGCGAATACCGCCTGTGTCGAAACGAGCAGTGCCGCCACAACGCCCACAAGCGACCAGTATGCGGTTTTGATCTTTCCATCGCGCAGCCGAAGCTGTTTGTTCATGCTTTTGGCCCTCCTTTCTTCGGTATTGGGCAACAAAAAACGCCGTCTCTCAAAGCTTTTCAGCTCAAGAAACGGCGTCGGTTTCGCCCGATCCCAGTTTGGGACGATATTATTTTAACACATTCGCGTTCCCGTGTCATCGGCAATTGTGTGCCAACTTTTCGCCTTTTTATGAGCATATTCATTTCAGTCCTTCCAGAAGCGTCAGCATTTCCAGCCAGAAGTCTACATCCGGCGCAGCTGTCGCCCACAGACGAATGGAAAGAATGGAAATAGCCTGCTGACGATAGCGATAAAAGTTCCGTGACGACAGGTTTAGGCGATACAAAACCTCCTGATGGTTGAGCGCCTCCGGCGCTATGTAGGTTGTGTAGATGAGATTATACAGCCGTTCGCCGTTGTCCGGCTTTTTTCGGAGCACGGTCAGTGCCTCGTTGAGCCTATCCATCAACAGGCGAGATTTTTGCATGCCCTGCATCCGGCTTTCGATCTTCTTGTTGCCCAGCGCCACCTCGACATCCACATCCTCGATCAGCTTGTCCACGCCTTCAAACGGCCGATCAAGCTCTGCAGCAACCGTCTCGGGGAAGCATTCCAGCATCCACACCAGCGTGCGATAGTGCTGGAGGAGCATCAGCGTGTTGTGATAGCAATTTTTCGTCTTTTCCTGTCTGGCAGCACGCTTTTGTGCGTCGTCGATCCGGCTGTCTCCCAAGATGCCTCGCTTTGTCAGAAGTGTGATAAAAGCGTCTGACTGCGCCTGTATTCGTTTTTCCTGCTGCTCATATTGCAGCTCATCCTGTTTGCTCATGATAAAACATCTCCTTTGCGATTTTGGTGATATCCGTCGGCCTGCACGGTCCGCGGATTTTATTCGTTTCCTGTACCTTGAGATCGAAATACCCTTTACTCCGGCAGACATACTCACAATTCTTACAGTTCCAACACGGAGAAAAATACGCGCGTATTATACTGTCCGAAAGTGCAACGCGATTTTCTTCCACATTGTCAATCGACTTTTCCACGGCATTTCTGCTGTACCATGCAACCAAGCGGTTGATATGATCGTTGTCACTGCCTACCTTGTGCGTATTAGCACCCCAAATGCGTATTTCATCAAGAATACGCAGGATTTCTGCCTGCTCAGGCAAGGAAACCTCAGTATCCATCGGATACGATTTATTGAAAACGAGGCAGCCGTAAGAGCCGGGAAGACGGTACAGTGCAAAGACATCCCCGTGCTTTTTGAAAAATCTCCATACCTTTGTCTTTTCCCAGCCCCAGCGCTGACCCAGTTTTTCCATCGTTAATATGGCGCCGTAATTGCCGTATTGAACAGCCGGCGCCATAAAAGAAAACGCATTGCCCGGTTCCTCTGATACTGTGTGGCACCAGAGATCCAGCCATGCGTCTGCTTCATCAAATATATATTGCTCCCCGGCAAGTCGCTGCGTAATATTGCGGGGGAGGCAGAGAAACCCAAAACCATCTGTGGCATACACAGTCCCGTTCATACACTCCTCGCCGGAGCATTTTATGACCCAATCCGTTAATTGGTAGGTCAGCTTTTTGGTTTTGCTGTCCAGCGTGTATTTCAGATAACCGAGGGCTGATAGCCTGTCCAGCGTTTCTAAAGCCTGTGTGCGGCTTCTGATGCCGAGAATGCTCTTCAGCCCAACAATACCTCCGGACCACATTCCGGGGCTCACAGCGTTCTTATGGCCACAGTAGGAGGCATGTCCTCTGCGAAATGCAGCTCGGGCGGCAAGCTTTGCCCAGGCACCCATAATGCCTTTGCCGGCCGGTAGGGTATCTCTTCGCAGCTTTACCCATTCATACTTCATCAAGCATTTCAACATCAGCGCCTCCTTCCTTGGAATAATAAAAAAGACGACCTTTCCGCCGTCACATAGTATCAGTCTTCAATTCTTACGATCAGTCCGTTCAGCTTGATCAGCTTCACGCCCTTGAGATACCAGAACTCACCGAGTTCGATTCTCGTCGGGATCCACTCTCCGTCAAGCAGTATCTCCAGCCGTTCTCCGCAGTGAAGGCCGCCGTAGTAATCCAGTGGCCCGAAGCGAATGTCCATTCGACCGATTACATCATCATAAATCAGTACACCTTGTTTTTTCATTATATTTCTCCTTTGTAATTAGAAAAAGACCGGTGGGTTTTGCATTCCCATCGGTCTTAGTGTGGCAGTCGCCAACCGGCGAATAATTGAATATGACTCCTTTCTGCTTGGCTTGTCATAAGCTCTTGATCAGAGAGTTGCTGACAGCTTTGTCCGTCACACTTGCGCAGAATGTGGTCTATTTTCGTGGTCAATGAAAATATGGACAGGCACCGAAAACTTGCTTGAAATCAAGCTTTTCCCGTGTTGTCCCCATTATAACACACTCACATCCCCTGGACGATGCCGCCGGTGGTCTCCAGCAGCTGGGGGTCCGTGACCTTCAGCAGCAGGTCCCGGCCGTCCCGGTTCATGGGACAAAGCCGCACAATCTCCACCTGATAGGCCCGGGTATCATCTCCGGAGACGGTGGACAGAATGGTAGCAGGGCCCGTGGTCACCTGGCTGCGCTGGGCCACCGGCAGGGCCGTGCCGGAGACGAAATCCCCCTCCGCCACGGTGCCGAAAATGCCGCCGGTGGTGTTGGCGGACACGGTGCCCACGTCGTGCTGGGCCGTGAAGTCCCCCTTCAGCTGGCCCGGCTCACCCTTTTCGCCCTTTTTCACGGCCTTCACGGAGGTCTCCATAATGGAGCCGCTGGACAGCGGCATCAGCTGGGCCGTGTCCGTGTCGGTGATGCCGTGGCCCAGAGCGCCGTAGGCCCCGGTGTCCGGGTCATAGAAGGTCAGGGTCCCCACGCCGGCCATGCTGTCCCGGGTCCAGGCGCCCAGCCGCCAGGAGCCGTCCTCCCCCTGCACCGGCACGGCGGTGACGTCCAGAGTCTTGCCCTCACGCCGCAGGCCGATGGCGGCGGGCTGGCCTCCGGTGGCCTGCAGCAGGGCCTGCAGGTCCTCCGTGGAGGTGACCTTTTCGCCGTTGCAGCTGACGATCAGGTCCCCCTCCCGGATGCCGCAGTCCCGGGCCGGGCAGGGGTCCGTTTCCGAGGTGGACACCACCAGCACGCCGTCGGCAAAGAGCTTGATGCCCACCGCCTTCCCCACGGGGATCAAGGTGCGCTGATCGGCCCATACCGCCTGGCAGCACAGGACCCCGGTGAGCAGCACGGCCAGCAGCCATGCGGCCGGTCTGCGTATGCGTCGCTTTTTTTGCGTTTCATACATGCGATCACCCCTGTTTTGGAATTTTGTCGCCGGCGACAGAGTTACTTTGCGCCGCCGGACGGCGTTTCATGTCCGCTAAATAAAGGATGCTTTTCCGCCGGACGCGAAAAAAGCGCCGCAGACGGCTGTCTGCGGCGCAAAGGCGGAAGAAATTTCCAATTTTTACCGGGTCTCGTAGCGCTTGGGGTCCTTGGGCAGGCACAGCTCCAGGATCAGGCCCACCACGAACACACCGGCGGAAATAGCGGAGGCGAAGCCATTACAGCGTCACCTGACAGCCGGGGGCGAAGAAGTACAGCACCATTTCCGCCACCGGCGTTTCCAGCACCCGGCTCAGGGCCTGGCTGTACGCCGTCAGCTGGGGGCGGTACAGCTCCGCCCGGGCGGGGGCCTCCTCCGGCCTGATGCGGTCGGTTTTGAAGTCCACGATGACCAGGCCCTCCTCCGTCCGGAAAGCGCAGTCCACCACGCCCTGGAGCATCAGCTCGTCCTCCGGCTCCGCCGCCGGGTCATACAGCGCCGCCGGCAGCAGCAGGGAAAAGCGGTACTCCCGGTACACCTGCTCCGCCCGGCGGATGCGCTGGGCCAGAGGCGAGGCCAGGAACCGCCGCACCTGCTCCAGGTCCAGGGACGCCGCCTGCTCCGGGGTCAGCAGATGCCGCGCCGTCAGGGACGCCGCCTGCTCCTCCGGGTCCGGGCCGTTCAGGTCCAGGTACTGCATCAGCAGGTGCATGGCCGTGCCCCGCTGAGCGGCGGACAGGGGCCGCTCCCCCAGTAGGAACCGGGGGGTGTCCACCTGCACCTGCCGCACCCGCCGGACCGTGCCCTGGGCGATCTCCTCGTCCAGCTCCCGGCCTTTCAGCTGGGTGGCCGTGACCTTGGTGGGGATGCGGCAGGCCGCCTGATGGGGATAGTCCAGCTCCTGGACCTCCACGACGCTCTCCGGCAGGACCTCCTGCGGCGCGTCCTCCCGTTCCCGGGCCGCCGCAGCCGTGGGATTTTCCCACACCTGCACCTGCCAGCCGCCGCCCAGGCCCACCCGGGTCTGGGGCTCCGTCTCCGCCCATCGGCGCAGAGGCTCCCCCTCCGGGGCGCACAGCAGCGGCAGCAGCAGCCAGTCTCCGGGGCATTTGGCCCCGGCCACCGCCTCCGGCGGCGTGGGCATATCCGCCAGCACCGACAGGTCCGCCAGCCGCTTGCGCCCATGGGCCATGCACTGCACGCAGATGAGCTTCTCCTTGGCCCGGGTCAGGGCCACATACAGGATCCGCATTTCCTCGGACTTGCTCTCCCGGGTCAGGGCCGCCGCCACGGCGGTTTTGGTGACGGTGTCGTACCGGATGCGCTTTTCCCGGTCCACACGCTCGGTGCCCAGGCCCAGCCGGGGGTGCACCAGCACCGGACGGCGGAAGTCGTCGGCGTTGAAGGTCTTGTGCAGGTCCGTCAGGATCACCACCGGGAACTCCAGTCCCTTGGACCGGTGCACGCTCATGATCTGCACCCCGCTGCCGGCGGTCCGGGTGGTGATGGGGGGCTGCCGCCCCTCCTCCAGCAGGTCGTGGAGCTGGGTCACAAAGTCGAACAGGCCGCCCCGGCCAGCCGCCGCCTGCTGACCGGCGTAGGTATACAGGGCGATGAGGTTCTCCTTCCGGGCGGCTCCGCCCTCCATGGCCCCGAACACCGCCAGGGCGTGGCACTCCGTATAGAGCTTCCACAGCAGGCGGTCCGCCGTCATGTCCCGGGCCGCCAGCCGCAGCTCCTCCAGCAGCCGCCGGAAGTCCGCCGTGTCCGCGCCGTCGTCCAGGCACAGGGCGTCGTAATAATCCCCCTCCGGCTGCAGCGCCCGGATCAGGGCCAGGCGATCCGCCGAAAAGCCGAACAGCGGCGACCGCAGCACGGCGATCAGCGGCACATCCTGCCGGGGGTTGTCGATGATCTGCAAAAACGACACCATCACCGCCGCCTCCGGGGTGCTGAAAAAAGCCTCGCTTTCCCCGCTGGTGCAGGGGATATTCTCCCGGCGCAGAGCCGCCGTATAGGCCGCCAGCCTGGCCCGGGGGGAGCGCATGAGAATGACGATGTCCTCCGGCTCCACCGGCCGGGGCCGGCCGTCCTCCCCCTGCACCTGGAATTTCTCGTCCAGCAGCTGCCGGATGCGGCGGGCCGTGAACCGGGCCTCCATCTCCGTCCGGTCGAAGCTCTCCTCCTGGGTGTTTTCCACGCTGATGAAGTGCAGCTCCGGCTCCATGCCCGGCCGGGGCGGGTACGCCGCCTCCGCGCCGAAGTACAGCTGCTCGTCGTCGCCGTAGTCCATTTCTCCCATTTCCCGGGACATAACAGACCGGAACACGAAGTTGGTGCCGTCCAGCACCTCCCGGCGGGAGCGGAAATTCCGGCTCAGCAGCACCTTCCGGGGCTGGCCCTCCTCCGCTTCCGATGCCGGGACATAGGACAGGTATTTTTCCAGAAAGATGGTGGGGTCCGCCAGCCGGAAGCGATAGATGCTCTGCTTCACGTCGCCCACGGCGAACAGCCGCCGCTCCCGGTCGGACAGCGCCCGGAAAATGCAGTTCTGCACCTGGTTGCTGTCCTGATATTCGTCCACCATCACCTCCCGGTAGCGGGAGGCCACCTGCCGGGCCAGGTCCGTGGGCTGGCCCTGGCCGTCGGTCAGCAGGTCGATGGCATAGTGCTCCTGGTCGGAAAAGTCCATCACGTTCCGCCGGACCTTCTCCGCCTGGTAGCGCAGGGTGAACCGGGCCGTCAGGCTCAGCAGGGCCAGCATGGCCGGGGCCATCTGGCGCAGGTCCTCCAGCAGCTCCTCCTCCGGCACGGAAAAGGTGGCCCGGATGTCCTTCAATGCCTTTTTGCACTGCTCCAGCACCGCCTTGGACCGGTCCCGGCAGGCGGCGTTTTCGTCGCCCCGGACGGCTCCCATCCGGCGGAATACGGGGACCGCCTGTCCCAGGCTGTCCCAGCCCTGTTCCGCCTTGTCCCGCAGGTGTTCCAGGGCCTGGGCTGCCTCCAGGAACCGGTCGCCGTAGGCTTTGTACACGGCGGGGTAGTCCTCCATGTCCTCCACGGCCTGGTTCAGCCGCCGGGACCAGAAGTCCGCCTTCCGCAGGGCGTCCTCCATGAGATACCGGCCGCAGCCGGTGTCCGGCAGGTGCTCCGGCGTTCTGGCCCAGTCCCGCTTCAGCTCCTCCAGCCACCGCAGGGGGTGGGGGTGGCTCTGGGTCTTCTGGTGCAGGTCCAGCACCAGGGCCTCCAGGGCCCGGTCGTCCCGGCCGGCTCCCAGGGTCTCCGCCAGCAGGCGGGCGTTTTCGTCCTCCTCAATGCCGGCGTAAAAATCCTCCAATACCCGGTCCAGCACCCGCCGCCGCAGCAGGGCGGCCTCCTGCTCGTCCAGCACCCGGAAATCCGGGGTCAGGCTGTGCTCCTCCACCGGCGGCAGCAGGTGGACGTTCTCCCGCAGAAGCCCGGCGCAGAAGGCGTCCACCGTTTTGATGTCCGCCTGATACACCCGCAGCATCTGCCGCCGCAGGTGACCGTCCCCGGGGCGCTCCGCCACCCGGCGGGTCAGCTCCTGGGCGATCTTGCCCCGCAGCTCCGCCGCGGCGGCCTTGGTATAGGTGATGATCAGGAAGTCGTCCACCTGGCAGCCCTCCTGCTCCATATAGGAAAACAGGCGCTCCACCAGGACCTTGGTTTTGCCGGAGCCTGCGGCGGCGGACACCAGCAGGCTTCCGCCCCGGTTATATACGGCCGTTTCCTGCTGCGGCGTCAGCGGCATGGCGATTCCTCCTCTCGGCTTTCTTCCTCCACAAATTTCCAGAATTCTCCCGGGTCTACGCTTCTGATGTACCGCACCCGGTCGCCGCCCCGGCCCTCCTGGAATCCGCAGGCGGCGGCAAAGTCGCAGTGCTGGCAGGCCCGGTCCTGGGGGCCGTGGGCCACCGGGTCGGCGTCGATGCTGCCGGAGCCGATCTCCCGGGCGATCTGGTGCAGCAGGCGGTCCACATAGCGGCCCAGCTTGCCCAGCTGCTCCGCCGAGGCGACGCCGTCGGCGATGGAGCCGTCCTTTTTCACCTTGATGGGCAGGTAATGGGGCGATTCCAGGGCGCTGTGCTCCATGGCCCGCAGCACCTGGGGGTCGGAGAGCACCATGCCGCTGCGGCGCAGGGCGCTCTGCAGGGCCAGCTGCAGCTTCTCCGGCTGGATGCCCCGGTCCGCTTTCAGGATCACCTCCCGGGCCGGGTGGTACAGCACCCCCGCCGGGACGATGGGATAGCCGAAATAGCTGCGGCCCTCCTGCTCCAGGGTGAACAGGTACAGCAGCATCTGGATCCCCAGGCCATACCGCAGGTCTGACAGGTCGAAGGACTTTTTCCCGGTTTTGTAGTCCACCACCCGCAGATACAGTCTGCCGTCGTGGAGCCAGCCGTCCACTCGGTCCACCTTGCCGCTGACGGACAGGCGCTGATCCCCCTCGGTGATGGTCACGGCAGGGAGCTGCCCGTCCTTTCCGCCAAAGCCCAACTCAAAGGCCACCGGGGAAAAGTCCGACTGGGCCAGCTCCCCGGCCATGTCCTCCACAATGGCATAGGCCGCCGTCCGCAGCCGGGAAAAGAGATACCGGAACCGGGCGCTTTTCTCCTGATACCCGTCGATCTCCTCCCGGGCGTAGCGGTCCGTATATTCCCGGACCAGCTGCCGCAGCTCCGGCTGCTGCACCGCGGCCCAGCCGCCCCGGGTCTTGACCTCCCGGGCCACGTTTTCCAGCAGATAGTGGATAAACGTGCCGATCTCCGGGGCCTCGAACCCCGCCGGGCGGCGGTCCCTGGCCCGCAGGCCGTACTGCATGAAGTACCCGAAATGGCACCGCTTTACCTGGTCCATCCGGGAGGCGGACATATGCAGGGAGCGGCCATACAGGGCCTCCACCGCCGGGCCGGACAGCCGTCCCCGGCCCAGGGCCCGTCCCCGGTCCATGGCGTTCAGCACCCGGTCATAGTCCCCCCGCCGGCGGAAATACTGCCGCAGGGCGGGGTCCTCTCCCGCCAGCTCCAGGGCCGTGGCGGGGAGTCTGCGGCGGTAGCTGCCGTCCTCCCGGGTCACCCGCAGCCGGGGAAACAGCTTTTCCATCCGCTGCACCACAAAGGAGGGCCGCAGCTGGCTGCCGTTGACGTCCCCCACCGGCCAGCTGACGGTGAGCCGGTCCGTGGGCTGGGCCAGGCAGGCGTAAATATTCTGCAATTCGTTGTCCAGCGGGTCGAAGCTGGCGTCCGACAGCAAAATTTCCCGCTGCTGCAGGGCGGCCCGGTCCTCCGGGTCCAGCAGGCCGTGGCCGCTGGGGGGCATGGGCAGCACATGGTCGTTGGCTCCCAGCAGGAACAGGCACTTCACCCGGTGCCGGTCGTTGCGGGTGATCTCGCTGACCTTCACCTGGTCCAGGGTGGCCGGGATGGTGCCCACGCTGTACTGGGTCAGCACCAGCCGCAGGAGCCGGGCGAACTCCTCGCCGGACAGCTCCGTATCCCCCAGGATCTCCGCAAACTGATCCAGCACCCCGCAGAAGATCGCCCACAGCTGGACATATTCCTCCGCCAGCTGGGGCCGGTCCTCCTCCAGGAGCTTTTTCGCCGTGTCCTCCAGGGTCTGCGGCACCCCGGCCTCCTGCAAAAACCCATACAGGCACTCCGCCTTCTGCCGGGCCGCCCCGGCGGTGCGCATCCCCCGGTACAGAGGCTCCAGCAGCAGGCGCACCCGCCGCCGGATGCCGTTGACTCGCTCCAGCCGGGCGGCGCTGTGCTCCGTCAGCTCTCGGCCGTATCCGTCGGGGCTGGCGGTCCAGTCCCCCTCCCGCAGCCACATGGAACTGCCCCGGATGTCCCACAGGATGACGTAATTTTCCAGAATGTCGCACTCGTCCGGGGTGATGCCCCCCAGGCCGGTTTTCAGGCAGCGGAACACGTCCTCGCGGTCGAAGCCGCCGGTGACGGCGTCCAGTGCCCCCAGCAGCATGGTGATGGGGGGCTTTTCCAGCAGGTCGCTGCGGCGGCTGATATAGGCCGGGATGCCGTCCCGGCGGAACACGCTTTCCAGCAGCGGGCCGTAGACCTCCATATTCCGGGCGCACACGCCCATTTCCCGCCAGCGATAGCCCTCCGCCGCCAGCTGCCGCAGCTGCTGGGACACCCATTCCACCTCGGTAAAGGCCGTGGCCGCCTGGTACAGGCCCAGGCCCTCCGGTTCCCCGTCGTAGGGGACCTCCTGGCCGAAAAAGTGGGCTTCCAGGTGCCCCAGGGGACCCTGCCCCCGGCTTTCGCACCACAGCACGTCCATCTCCTGCCCCGCCCGGCGGGCCATGCGCTCCAGGCGCATCCGCTGGCGCAGGGCGTTCTGAAACAGCCGGTCGCTGCTCCGGTCTCCCAGCAGCGTCACCGTGACGCTTTCGGCCTGCCGCAGCACCAGCTCCAGAATGCTCTCCTCCTGGCGGTTGAAGTATGAAAAACCGTCCAGATACACGTCGCAGCCCCGGAGATAGCCGCTTCCCTCCAGGTGCTCCCGGAGCTTCTGGAGCCGGGAGCGGGCATCGAAATCGCCGCTGCGCAGCCGGGCGTCATAGGCGGCGTATATCAGGGCGATGTCCCGCAGTTTGCCGCCCATGGCCCCGTCCAGGTCCTCTACCTGCCGGTACAGGGCCTGGGGGCCGATCTCGTAGGCGTAGAACTCCTCCGTCAGGTCCGTCAGCTGCCGCAGGAACGACGCCCGCTGGCTGGGCCGTCCGAATACTCGCAGCTCCGGGGCCAGCTCCTGCAGCACCCGCCGCATGGTCAGCAGCTTCCCCCCGTTGTCCAGGGTAAACTCCGCCAGGCCGCCGGTTTCCGCCAGCACCCGGGACGACAGGCTCCGGAAGCTCAGCACCTCCGCGTCCCGGGACGCCGTGGGTCCCAGGGCCCGGCACAGGTCCACCTCCGCCTCGTGGGAGATATGCTCCGGCACCAGCAGCACCTGCCGCCGCAGACGGCGGTTCTTTTCCATGGCCTCCAGCACCCGCCGGGATTTCCCGGACCCGGCCCGGCCCACCCATATATGAAGCATCTGCCCGCCTCCTTTCCGACAGCAGGATACCACCTCCGCTGTCCCGAAAAACTCTCATCTGACAGTATAGCGCATTTTTCTTCCCCTGAAAAGGACAAAAAAACACCGGCTGCTGCGCAGCCGGTATTTTTTCGCTTACTGATTGTCGCCCAGCTCCCGGAGATACCGGCTCAGGGCGTCCTTCCACTCCGGCAGCGGCGTGAAGCCGTTCTCCGCCAGCTTGCTCTTGTCCAGGCGGCTGTTGAAGGGCCGGGCCGCCTTGGACGCGCCGTATTCCGCCGTGGTCACGGCGTCCACCTGCACCGGCAGCCCCGCCTGGCGGAAGATCTCGCAGGCGAAGTCGTACCAGGAGATATACCCGCCCTCGTTGGTGGCGTGGTAATACCCGTACTTGTCGGACTCGATCATGTCCACCAGCAGCCGCGCCAGATCCAGGGTATAGGTAGGCGTACCGATCTGGTCGCACACCACCCGCAGCTTGTCGTGGGTCCTGCCCAGCTGGAGCATGGTCTTGATGAAGTTCTTGCCGTTCAGACCGAACACCCAGGCGATCCGCACGATGAAGTATTTCTCCAGCGCAGAGCTGACGGCCAGCTCGCCGCCCAGCTTCGTCTCGCCGTAGTAGTTCAGGGGCTGATAGTCCTTGCAGTCCGGCTGCCAGGGGGTCTGGCCCTGGCCGTTGAACACATAGTCCGTGGAAATGTACATCATCTTGCAGTCCATCTCCCGGCAGGCCTGGGCCAGATGGGCGGTGCCGTCCACGTTGATGGCCCGGACCTTGGGCTGCTTGTCGGCGTCCTCGGCCAGGTCCACCGCCGTCCAGGCGGCGCAGTGGATTACGGCGTCGGGCCGCACCTGGTCCATCACCTGCCGAACCTGCTGCTCATTGGTGATGTCCATGGCCACATAGGGCATCCCCGTCACGGCGGAGCCGTCGGCGATGCCGCTGTATACCGGGGCAATGTCGCTGCCCACGCCCTGATGGCCCCGGCGGGCCAGCTCGTTCATGACGTCGTGGCCCAGCTGACCGCCCACGCCCGTTACCAATACCTTCATTGCTTGTAACCTCCTCGTTACAGATACTTGACCGCCTTGCAGATGGGCCGCTCTTTTCCCCAGCGCCCGGTCATGGCGGCTTTGACCTTCTCTTTGCACCAGACCAGTGCAGCCTCAATAAGCATCAGCACCGCGAACTCCGCCAGCATCATCAGAAAATACGGCGCCGTCGGCGTCTGTGCCAGGTAAAAACGCTTGCCCAGCATCACCAGCTCCGGCGCGATCTGCCAGGGCAGATGCGTGGCCATCAGGAACATGGAGTGCCTGCCGCACCAGATCAGGGGCCTCAGGGATATGCGGGCCTCCAGCCAGCGCAGCAGCTCCAGAACGGCCACGGAACCCAACACACCGTTGAGATAGAACACCGGAGCAAAGGACCCCAGCTTAAAGGAGTTGAAATCCAGGTCCGGACTCAGCAGCGACAGGCCCAGATTCACCGCCAGCAGGACCGCCAGCACCGGCAGCCTTCCCAGCCGCTGCGGCTTCCCCCGCCGGTAAAGCAGATACCCGCACAGCATGAACCAAAAGCCGCTGACGCTCTTGGCCAAAACAATAAACAGATTGCGCACCACCTGCACCCACAGGCGATCCGCCCCGGGAATATCCATTCCCTGATAGAAATAGCCGATGACGCACAGGATAGCCGGCGCCAGGACACACACCAGTATGCGCTTGGCGGCAGACCAGCCCTCCGGCCGCACCGCCGCAAACAGCAGCTCGGCGATCAGCAGCGTAGGCAGAAACCACAGGGTGGCAACACCCCGCAGCGTCACCGTCAGGATCACGTCCCCCTTCAGGGCCGCCAGTCTGCTGCCGCCGTGTATGGTGAGAAAAGCCAGGTGCGCCAGAATCGCCAGAGCCGAAAACACGCCATAGGGGATCACCAGGGAATACCAGCGTTTTTTCATCACCTGCGCACAGGAATCCCTCTGGCCCCGCTCCCCATAGCGGTATGCCTTCAGCAGGCCCACCACCACATAGAACACAGCGATCTTGAAGGAGGAAAACCATACGGAGCTGGTGCTCCACAGGTAGTCCATGTGGCCCCAGATGATGGCCAGCATGCCCAGGCCCTTTGCCGCGTCCACAAAGCCCAGGTGCGTCTGCCCCATCCGGACTTCTACTGCCTGCTGCTCCATGGCTCAGCGATTGCCGTACATTTTCTCGTAATAGTCCTGATACTCGCCGGAGATGATGGTCTCCCACCACTCCCGGTGATTCAGATACCAGTCGATGGTCTTTTTGATGCCGTCGGCGAACTTGGTCTCCGGCAGCCAGCCCAGCTCGTTGTGGATCTTGGTGGGGTCGATGGCATAGCGCATATCGTGGCCCTTCCGGTCCGCCACATGGACGATGAGGCTCTCGGGCTTGCCCAGCTCCTTGCAGATGAGCTTCACAATGTCGATGTTGCGCATCTCGTTGTGGCCGCCCACGTTGTACACCTCGCCTACCCGGCCCTTATGGATGATCAGGTCGATGGCCCGGCAGTGATCCTCCACATACAGCCAGTCGCGGACGTTCAGGCCCTCGCCGTACACCGGCAGGGGCTTGTCGTTCAGGGCGTTGGCGATCATCAGGGGGATCAGCTTCTCGGGGAAGTGGTAGGGCCCGTAGTTGTTGGAGCAGCGGCTGATGGTAACAGGCAGACCATAGGTCCGGTGATACGCCTGCACCAGCAGGTCGGCGGCAGCCTTGGAGCTGGAGTAGGGGCTGGAGGTGTGGATGGGGGTCTCCTCGGTGAAGAACAGGTCGGGCCGGTCCAGGGGCAGGTCGCCGTACACCTCGTCGGTGGACACCTGGTGATAGCGCTGGATGCCGTATTTGCGGCAGGCGTCCATCATGGTGGCGGTGCCGATGATGTTGGTCTGCAGGAACACGCCGGGATCCTCGATGGAGCGGTCCACATGGCTCTCGGCGGCGAAGTTCACCACCATGTCGGGATGCTCCTCCTCAAACAGCTTGTAAACGGCCTCCCGGTCGCAGATATCCGCCTTCACAAAGCGGAAATGGGGGTTGTCCATCACGGGGGCCAGGGTGGACAGGTTCCCGGCATAGGTCAGCTTGTCCAGGCATACGATGCGGTAGTCGGGGTGCTCCTTGAGCATATGGAACACAAAGTTGCTGCCGATAAAGCCGGCGCCGCCGGTAACGATAATGGTCATGGCTCATTCTCCCTTTCCGTAAACGAAGTTGCAGTCGCTGTCCGCCAGCAGGGGGGCGTTCTTGTCCTTGTCGGACAGAATGGGGTCCGTCACGCCCCAGTCCACGCCGATGGCGGGGTCGTCAAAGCGGATGGACCGGTCGCTGGGGTGGTCGTACAGGTTGTCCGCCTTATAGCAGAAGTCCACGTCATCCGTCAGGGTCACGAACCCGTGGCCGAAGCCCCGGGGAATGTAGAACTGACGCTTATTCTCGGCGCTGAGCTCCACGGATACCCACTGCAGATAGGTGGGGGACCCCTTCCGCAGGTCCACCGCAACGTCCATCACGGCGCCCCGCACCACCCGGACGATCTTGGCCTGGGCCATGGGGTCCTGCTGGAAGTGGATGCCCCGCAGGGTCCCCTTCTTGGCGGTGAAGCTCTCGTTGTCCTGCATGCTGTTGAAGTGCAGGGCTTCATACTTGGGCAGGGACCAGGTCTCCATGAACCAGCCCCGGTGATCGCCGAACACGTCCGGCTCGATGATCTTTACCTCAGGAATTTTCGTATCCAGAATTTTCATACAGGCCACCTATCAATAACGAATTTTGCCCTCAGCCACGTGCATCAGATGCTGGCCGTAGGGGGACTTGCCATAGCGCTGGGCGGACTGGAGCAGGGTCTCCCGGTCGATCCAGCCCTCGTTGAAGGCGATCTCCTCCAGGGCCGCGATCTGGGAGCCCTGGCGGGTCTCGATGGTGCGCACAAAGTCCGCCGCATCCACCAGGGAGTCCATGGTGCCGGTGTCCAGCCAGGCATAGCCCCGCCCCAGCAGCTGCACGTTCAGGGTGCCGTCCTCCAGATAGAAGCGGTTCAGGTCGGTGATCTCCAGCTCGCCCCGGGCGCTGGGCTTCACCCGCTTGGCCATGTCCACCACCCGGTTGTCATAGAAGTACAGCCCCGTGATGCAGTAGTTGCTCTTGGGGTGCTGGGGCTTCTCCTCCACGGAGATGACCTTGCCGGTTTCGTCGAACTCCACGATGCCGAAGCGCTCGGGGTCGTTGACGTAGTAGCCGAAAATACTGGCCCGGCCCTGCTGGGCGTCCGCCGCCGCCTGCTTCAGGCGGGTGCGGAAGCCGCTGCCGTAGAAGATGTTGTCTCCCAGCACCATAGCACAGCAGTCGTCGCCGATGAACTCCTCGCCCAGCAGGAACGCCTGGGCCAGCCCGTCGGGCGAGGGCTGCACCTTATAGCTCAGCCGGATGCCGAACTGGCTTCCGTCCCCCAGCAGACGCTCGAAATTGGGCAGATCCGTGGGGGTGGAGATGATGAGAATGTCCCGGATCCCCGCCATCATCAGGGTGGACAGGGGGTAATAGATCATGGGCTTGTCATACACCGGCAGCAGCTGCTTGCTGGTGACCATGGTCAGGGGGTACAGGCGCGTACCGGCTCCGCCGGCCAAAACGATACCTTTCATGAGATGGCTCCTTCCTTATGTTCCTCCGCGGCCCCTTGTTCCTTGGGCCATACGGTGTAAAAATGCTGCCCGATCCGCTGTTCCGGCGGCGGGGGCGTCATGTAATCGCCATAGGTATGGCGCAGCACCCGGTCATATCCGGCGGGAATGGGGAACTCCCCGTCCTCAAAGGGGACGTACAGCGTTTTTTCCAGGTCCTCCCGCGGGTACACGATGTTCCAGTTGGTATCCCACATGGTGCAGCCCACATACCGGCAGTTTTCATAGTCCTTCTGCCGGGCCCAGGCCTCGATGCGGTGGATGTAATGGGCGCTTCCGTGGAGCCGGGCCCAGGCAAAGCCCGCCAGCTTGGCGGGGGTGTGAAGCCAGCCCCGGCGGCTGGGCGTGAACCGGTCGGCGGCGCAGCAGTTGATGAACTTCACATCCCGCATGGGCTGCTGCACCCAGGCCCTGGCCTCCTCCTCCGTGTCACCGCAGCCGTCCAGCGGATAAATGTCCACAAACAGGCCCAGGCCGTAATCCCGGATGCCCTGGTATTTCACCCGGTAGCGGGTGTCGCTGAACCGGGCAATGGGGTACACATACTGGGGGTTGTCGTCCACGGTCATCAGCTGCATGGGCTGAAGCTCCTGCCGGTGCCGGCGGCAATATTCCACCAGCCTGTCAAAATCCGGCCGGGGCATGGCCACGTCCAGGTCGTCATCCCAGGGGATGAAGCCCTTGTGGCGGATGGCCCCGATCAGCGTGCCGTAAAACAGGAAATACCGCAGTCCCTGCTCCCGGCAGATGCCGTCCAATTTCTTGAGAATGTTCAGAGCTCCCTCCTGCATTTGCCGAAGCGTCAGTTCCTCCACTTATCTCACTCCTATCCGTTATTTCGTAACTTCTCTTATATTTCCGTCCCGGGACAGGGCGGGATGTCCCGCAAAACCCGGGGTTTTGTCCCGATTTCAGGCCGATTTCCGGCGGAACACCGCAAGGGTCCGGGCCACCTGGTCCCGGTGGCGGAGGGCCCACAGTGCGCACACGCCCAGAAGGGCCGCCAGCAGTCCCATCCGGACCCAGAACAGGTCCGTCAGGGCCACCGTCACCAGCGACACCACCGACACGACCCCCAGCCAGAGGAACTGCTGGAGAATGTCATACACCATGCCCTTGTGGACCCACCAGGAAAATGCCACATGCAGCAGGTAATACAGCAGGTAGCAGGCCACGGTGGTATAGGCCGCCGCCACATAGCCGAAGGCCGGAATGAACACGGCGTTGAGCAGGATGTTCATGCCCGCCGCCAGCATGGTGCCCAGGGCGATGAGCTTGGTTTTCTTATAGTAATACTCCACCGAGGAGGGCAGGGTATACAAAAACGCGTAGTACATGGACAGCACGATGGGCATGGTCACGTAGCGGCTGTCGCTGTATTTGGAGCCGCCGGCAATGAGGATGACCTCCGGAGAGATCAGTGCCAGGGCCATGGCCCCGATGGACACAAACACCACATACGCCGAGGCCGCCCGGCGAATGGCCGGATACTCCTTGGCCTTCATCTTTTCAAAGAACCAGGGCGCCCAGGCGGTGTCCATGGAATTGGTGATCACCTGGAAGATCATGCCCACGTTGTAGGCAAAGCTGTAAAGCCCGGCCTCGGTGCTGCCGATGATGGACTTGATCATGATGCGGTCAAACTGGTTCAGCAGCAGCTGGCTCAGGCCGTGGGGCACCGTGGGCAGGCTGATGGCCATGCCGTAGCGCCAGTATTCCCGGCTGATGCGGGGGCGGTCCTTCCGCCACAGGCGAATCACCACATAGATGCCCACCAGCACCGCAGGGATCAGGGTGCCCAGGATGCGGCCCAGGTATCCCTGGCCCCGGCAGAGGGTCAGGATCAGCAGCACGGAGCCGCCGATGCCGGCCACGGCATACACCAGGCTCAGCACCAGGTACTCCTTATACTTATAGTCCACCGAAAGGACGGAGTTGTAGAAGGTCAGCATGGCCATGCCGAAGCTCTCCAGCACGATCAGCGCCGGAAGATACGGCTGCTCCAGGCTCAGGGACCGGGCCAGCGGCGCGGCAAACACCAGACTCAATGCCAGCAGCAGCAGGGAATTGCCGATGACCAGCAGGATCACGGAGGAGCAGTAGGAGCCGGTGAGGTCCACATAATCCAGCTTCGCGTTGCGGACGCTGGTGTGGAGGGTGAAGCCCGCCAGCACCGTCATGATCATCACATAGGAGCTGAAGGTGCTGTAAATGCCGAAGTCCTCCACCGTCATCAGCCGGGCAAACAGGGGGATGGCCAGGAAGGACAGGCCCTTCACCAGCATATTGCCCACCGTGTAGCCAAGTCCGGCCTTCAGGGCTTTTTTTCCGCTTGATTCATTCGCCATGGGAAAAACATCTCCTGTTGCGTGGGATTCAGATGCTGTGCTCCTCTAAAGCCGTGGGCACCGACAGGGTGACGGCGTACCAGGCGATGCCCAGCACAGCGTTCATCCAGGGGTTGAACCAGGTGACGATCCAGAAGGTGCACAGGCCGCAGACCACGGCCGCCCCCTCCGGGCACTCCCGCAGCAGCTCCCGCCGCCGCAGGCACCAGGCCACCACATAGCCAAAGGGCAGCATGTACAGCAGCAGACCCACGACACCCGTCCGGGCCAGCATGTCCAGATAGAAATACTCGTCCACGCCCTTGTCGCGGTTGGCCGCCGACGCGCCCAGGCCGCAGCCGATGATGGGACTGCGCTGAATGTAGACATTCAGGCTGTCCTTGGTCTCCTGCCGCAGCTGGTCGGACTTCTCGGTGACCTCGATATAGGAGCGCTGGCTGTCCATCTCGCCGTCGTCGGGGGAATCGCCGGGGTCCTCGCCCCGAAGCTGGGACCGCAGCTGGGAGGCCCAGGAGGTGGGAACCTCCTTGCCGATGGTGCGGGACACGGCAAAGCTCAGATAGCTGCCCTCCAGGGCAAACTCCTGCACCGTGACCAGCACGCCGAAGCACACCACGGCAGCCAGCAGAAACGCCAGCGTCCGCTTGCGGCCCTCCGGGCACAGCACCAGCACCGCGATGATGCTGATCAGGGCCGTCAGCCCCAAAGCTCCGTACAGGGAGCGGGTATAGCTTAAAAGCAGGGCGTTGAACAGCAGGGCCACCGCCAGCACATAGCGCCAGCGGAGCTTGGGGGCCCGGGCCTGACGGAACAGGGCCACCACACAGCCCACGATCATATAGGGGCTGCTTTTGAAGAACACACGGACCAGCCGCGCCGACACCACGTCCACGATGCCTACGGTGTGCTCGTTCAGCCACCGGCACAGAGGGGCAGGGTCGTCCATCAGCACCACGGCGGCGTTCACCGCCAAGATCAGGGCCGCCTGGATCAGCGCCCCCGCCAGCACCCAGCTCAGCAGAGTCCGCAGCCGGTCACGGGACCGGACCACGGCCACCAGCACAGGCACCAGGAACAGCCACATGAAGCCCTTGATGTCCGTCAGCAGCACGTCCATGCGGTTTTCCGCCCGGACGCCCCGCCAGGCGCAGAAGGCCAGCCAGGCCACGAAGGCCAGGGTCAGCCAGACGGCGGGCTTTTTCAGGTATGCGCCCAGATGCCGGAAAAGCTCCGGCAGGGCCAGAACAGCGGCCAGGCCCCCCAGCAGAATGCGGATGCTGACGGGGCCCACTTCCCAGTACCGGCCGCCGCCGGTGATGCTGCACTCCAGCAGGAACAGGCACAAGATTCCGAAGGAGAGCTGGCTGCACCGCTGGGTAAAGGTACCCCGCCGGAACTCCTCCGTTATGTTAAGGATTCGATTTTGCAAAAGATTCACCACCAAAGAATTTGTCCGATACGGCGGTTCAGGCCGTACTTCCACAGGCCCCGCCGCCGGTAAAGAGTCAGCCGGGCCAGTTTTCCCTTTTCGGGGGCGGCGGCATAGTCCGCCAGCAGGGCCTGCTGGTCCGGGGTCAGCTCCTGGCGATAGCAGGAGAGGAAGGCCCCGGCCTGTCGGGCCGTATCCACCAGGGAACGGCGCACCGCGCCGCCCTTGAGCTTCTGCAGCACATAACCCGCCGAGCGGGGATCCTTGGCCCCCACCACGTTGCCGCCGTGCTGGCGGTAGTCAATGGTGGCGCGGTCCAGGAACACGGCCCGGCCCATGGCGGCGGCGATCAGCGCCAGCCACCAGTCGTGCATCAGCATATCCCCCTCCCCCACCGGGCGGCAGGCAAGCCGGGCCAGGGAGCGGTTGATCATCATGGTGCAGCCGGTGACCACGTTCTGCACCAGCAGCTGCTCCAGCGCCAGACGATGGCCGTCCAGGCCGGAATAGTGCTGGAAGGAGGGGTCCATCTCATGCAGCTGGCCGTCCACCACCCGCAGGTCCGTGTGGACCAGCACCGGCAGGGCCGGGTCCGTCTCCGCCTGCTCCATCAGCCGGAGGGTCAGGCGCACCTTGTCCGGGTGCCACACGTCGTCCTGGTCGCTGAACATGATGTAGTCGGCCTGGCCCCCGAACTGCTCCAGCAGGTGCATGAAGTGCTTCTGGGCGCTGCCGAACCGGCGGCCGGAACGATAATGCGTTATTTTATCCGGATATTTATCGGCGTATTCCTGCAAAATGGGGGCGGTATCCTCCCCGTCGTCCGACAGGATCAGCCTCCAACCCCCCACGTCCTGCGCCAGGATGGAGTCCACCATGGGCCGGATAAACCGGCCGCCCTTGTAGGCAGCCAGCAGGATCAATATCTGTTTTTCCACGGTCGTATCCTCACACAATGCCCTGCAGCAGGGCGGCATATCGGGCCTGCACCACCGGCAGGTCAAAATTCTCGTCAAAGACCCGGCGGACGTTCTTACGCATGCGCAGGCAGTCCTCCACCGTCATGGCGGCCACCCGGGCCGCCGTGTCCTCCCCCACGTTGAGACCCACCTGTTCCCGGTCCACCAGCTCGGCGGTGTCGGCGGGAATGTTGTTGAGAATGGGCAGGTCGTGGCGGAAATAGTCCACGGACTTCATGGTCAGGCCCACGCACACGTCGGGCTTCATCAGGTTGAAGCCGAAGTGGCAGCGGCTCATGACCTCGTGCTTCCGGCTCTCGTCAAACACCACGCCCAGCCAGTCCACCTCCGCCCCGGCGTCACGCAGGGCCTGGAGCAGCTGAGGGCACTTCTCGCCGTCGCCGATGACATGGACGGTGACGGGCTTCAGCCGGGCCAATTGGGCCGTCAGATCGGCGATGGCGTCGACGTTCACCACGTTGTTGATGGCCCCCAGGTAGCACAGGTCCAGCCCGTCGGAGCGCAGATGGGCCTCCGGCGTCTGGTCCGGGTCGCGGCGGGAGGCCAGGTAGATGGCGTTTTCCTCCGGCAGACCCAGCTTGCGGCAGAACAGCCTGCACTCGGGGATCACCCGGTCCGCGGCGGAGAGGTTCTTATCCCGCAGACCGGCCCACACGGAAAAGGGCAGGGCCAGCAGGCGCTTCATGGAGCCGGAGGGGAAGGTCTCCGGCCACATGTCGAAAATCTCGAAGATCAGCCTGGTTTCCGGGTACCGGGCCTTGAAGCGGGCGGCATAATGGGCCAGGTAGTTGGGGGGCAGCTGGGCCACCACCACATCCGGGGGGTCCTGCTCCAGCTCCTGGAACACCAGGCGGGCAAAGTCCCGATGGGACAAAATCCGGGACAGGGACAGGTTTTTCTGATAGGGCCGCACATGGATCTGGCGGCAGCCGGGGACCGTGCAGCGGAACACCTTTTTGGAGGTGTGGTCAAAGTCGCTGGTGTAGTACACCGTCTCGTAGCCCAGGGACCTGAGGTAGCCGTCGATGACATAGAGGCGGTGGTTATAGTGGTCGGAGCAGCTGAGCAGCACAGCGCGCTTTGTGGTATGCATTACGCTTTTTCCTCCGTTTTCTTGTCCTCGAAGGCCTCGGTGCTCTCCTCCGGCGTCAGCAGCACCAGAGCCGTCCGCAGAATCAGCTTCAGGTCCAGCCAGACGCTGTACTGCTGGATATAGGCCAGGTCCATGATGAGCTTATCCCGGGGAGAGGTGTTGTATTTGCCGTAAATCTGGGCAAGGCCGGTGAGCCCCGCCTTCGCCCGCAGGCGATAGCGGAACTCCGGCAGGTCGTCGGTATATTTTTCCACGTTTTCCAGCATCTCGGGCCGGGGGCCCACGATGCTCATGTCGCTTTTCAGGACGTTGATCAGCTGGGGCAGCTCGTCGATGCGGAATTTGCGGATGATGTGGCCCACCTTGGTGATGCGGTCGTCATCCTTCTTGGCGGAGACGTGGATGCTGCCGTCCTGGGCCCGCATGGAGCGGAATTTGTACACCTCGAACACCCGGCCGCCGTAGGTGGCGCGCTTCTGGCGGTAGAACACCGGGCCGCCGTCCTCCAGGCGGATGGCCAGGGCCGTTGCCAGCAGGATGGGGGAGGTCAGCACCAGGCCCACCACGGACACCAGGATATCCCCCAGACGCTTGACGATGCGCTCCTCGAACCGCAGCTCCCGGACCGGGCAGTACATCATGGTCTTGTCGTCGAACATGACCCGCTCCCCGGCCATGGCCACCACGTCGGACATCTCCAGGCTGTAGTACAGGTCCTTGCGGGTCTGGTAGCAGTATTCCACCAGGTCGGTGCGCTCCCGGACGGAGAGCTCATACAGGAACACGGCGTCGGCGTGGTCCACGCAGGTCAGCAGGTCCGGCTGGTCCAGCCAGGCCACCTGCTGGATGTTGTACTGCTTTTTGTAGCGGCCCACTTTTTTGATCAGGTCCTCGATGCACTCGCCTCGGCGGGCCACCATCAGGCAGCGCTGGGGCTTGTTGACCTTGAAGTACAGGTCGTTGCCGCCGTAGGCCATGATGATCACCAGGGCCACCTGCAGCATATAGACCGCCAGCAGCAGCAGCGGGCACTCATACACAAAGCGTCCCCCGTGGATGACGGTGGTATTCATGATGCACAGCAGGAAGTGCGTCACCAGGTCCGTCAGCAGCAGCGTCAGGGCCATGGAGAACACGATGGGCTTGCTTTTACGCTTTCCGATGTCGAAGCCGCCGTAGACCTTGGTCATCAGGATGTAGACCACCACAAAGGCCACCGCCGTGACGCCCAGGGTGCGGCTGGGGCGCAGAAGGAAGAAATATTCCAGTCCGAACAGGCCGAAAAAGCAGGCGGCACACAGCAGAAAGGCCAGCAGCTTCATTAAAAAGGTAACAGACGATTTGAATCTTCTCAGCATAACAAAAATCCTTTTCCGGTTATCCTTTGACAAGTCCGTTCATTATAGCAGGTTCAGCACAAAAAATCAACCTTTTCCGCGCTATTTGAGCGGTCTGGTAATTTGTATTCGCTCATGATGCAGTATGCCCGGTTTTGATAGAGCTCTGATAGGCACACTTTTCATAGTTATCTATTATACAGATCCATCTCTGGGAATGGTGAAAAAACTTTGAACAAATTATGAAATCCGAAAAAAAATTACATAAACGCGCGAAAAAAAGCGGACATCCGAAGATGTCCGCTTGTGTTGGCGCTACCTATTTTTCCGGGCCGTCTCCAGCCAAGTATCGTGGGCAGAAGCGAGCTTAACTTCCGTGTTCGGGATGGGAACGGGTGGACCCTCGCCCTAATAAGCACCAACTATATTGGGGGCTGCACCCTCAAAACCGAACAACGTAACCGCGACCGTGAGTAAGGCTTGGATTGCCTGCATAATCGTAGGTCAAGCCCTCGGGCTATTAGTACCGGTCAGCTCCATACATTACTGCACTTCCACCTCCGGCCTATCAACCAGATCGTCTTTCTGGGCCCTTACTCCATAAAGGATGAGAGATCTCATCTTAGGGGGAGTTTCACGCTTAGATGCTTTCAGCGTTTATCTCGTCCGTACATAGCTACCCAGCTATGCCCTTGGCAGGACAACTGGTGCACCAGAGGTACGTCCATCCCGGTCCTCTCGTACTAAGGACAGCTCCCTTCAAATCTCTTACGCCCGCAACAGATAGGGACCGAACTGTCTCACGACGTTCTGAACCCAGCTCGCGTGCCGCTTTAATTGGCGAACAGCCAAACCCTTGGGACCGAATACAGCCCCAGGATGCGACGAGCCGACATCGAGGTGCCAAACCTCCCCGTCGCTGTGGACGCTTGGGGGAGATCAGCCTGTTATCCCCAGGGTAGCTTTTATCCGTTGAGCGATGGCATTTCCACTCACATACCACCGGATCACTAACTCCAACTTTCGTTACTGCTCGACCCGTCGGTCTCGCAGTTAGGCTCGTTTATGCGTTTACACTCAATGCACGATTTCCGTCCGTGCTGAACGAACCTTTGAGCGCCTCCGTTACTCTTTTGGAGGCGACCGCCCCAGTCAAACTGCCCGTCTAACAGTGTCCCCCGACCGGATTCACGGCCGCAGGTTAGGAAATCAGCAATACAAGAGTGGTATCCCACCGGTGACTCCACATGACCTGACGACCATGCTTCCTAGTCTCCCACCTATCCTGTACATGCATTACCGATTCCCAGTATTAAACTGCAGTAAAGCTCCATGGGGTCTTTCCGTCTAGTTGCGGGTAACTGGCATCTTCACCAGTACTACAATTTCGCCGGGCGGGCTGT